>ENA-OZIL01000013-OZIL01000013.1-human-gut-metagenome-genome-assembly--contig:-NODE-13-length-100576-cov-8.112345_pt1 | contig 100576 bp, 94 predicted proteins | sample MGYA00244057_ERZ653706 | MGnify/ENA primary metagenome ERZ653706 (study PRJEB26926, sample SAMN06165266) | human gut metagenome | biome: ENVO:00009003; feature: ENVO:2100002; material: ENVO:00002003...
AGGATGCCCAGCGAGAGGCATCCCCTCGGTTGTACGACTTTGCGTCGCGCGTAGGGCTCCGCCGCCTGGAATATCACCGCCTTTGCGGCGGCAGCCTGGTAGAGGACGAGTCCGGCCATCTGTGCGTCTGCGTCAGGGGCAAAGGCGGTAAGGTTCAGAATCAGCGCATTCTCCCTTCCGATTTGGATTTTGTGTGCGACTATTTCACGGGCAAGTACCCTGGTGAATACATCTTCGATAAAACCGAGTTGAACAATAAGATCGATCTGCACCATCTGCGCGCCTGCCAAGCCAAGCGGGCCTATCTGTATTACCTGAACGCCATCCGCGACCCGGCGTTTAAGGCACAGCTGATCCGCGAGCTGGAAGTGCGCTTCGCATCCAACGGCAGGAAGTTGAATCACGATCAGATAGATGGGATATACTATCTGCGCGGTCGCAACCGCAAGTTTGCTCAGGAGCACAATCTTCCCACCGCGTACAACCGACTGGCCCTCATGGCTGTGAGCGTTTTCCATTTGTCCCATTGGCGTTTGGATGTCACAGTCTGCAACTACATTCTGGCGGTCTAAAAGCATAAAACCCACCAGTGAAACCATTGGTGGGTATCTCATCTCATTTCGGTTGTATAAAGCGGAATCGAGCTTGGCTGTTTATAATATTATGTCAGGTTTGTTCTTAAAAGCTCCTGAGTTAGTTCTACGCAATCTTTTGTACCTGAGCGAAAAATGCAAACAAATATGCCTTGCTGCTGATACTTACGAAGTGCAGATTGTACTTCGCTTTCGTCTGTTTCCTTCGTTACCCACAGTTCTACGACATTCAGAGAGGAATTCTTCTTTTGATAAATCACAATGGCAACCTCCAAGACGAGTATTGCCAAACTTTTCCAAACTATTCTCCTTTGTAAAAGACATGCAAAAAAGCGTGCCATCTGACACGCTTCTCCGAAGCCGTATGATAGCCGCACTCGAAAAACGGCATACTTCTCCTAAGACACATAAAACAAAAGAAACATGGCTGCCTGTATGCAGCAGAAAAAGAAACAAATCAAAGAGATAGTATCTGTAGTATATCCATTTTAAGGGAAAGAGTCAACTGCAGAAAATTTTGTTATGGATACAGACTTGATTTTTCATGCTCTTTAGCTTACAATGTTGCTATAATTCTATTCAATAAAAATTACAACATTGGGGTTTTCGTATGAACATATCTGGATACACCCGAATTTCTGTGGATATTGAGCAGGACCGCGACAATACATCCATTGAAAACCAAAAGGCCATCATATCGGACTATGTTGCAACTTATTTTCCCCAAGCAAAGCTCACCTTGTATGAGGACCGTGATCGCTCCGGATATACCTTTGAGCAGCGCGAGGGCTATCAGCAAATGCGGCCCAAGCTGTTCTCCGGCGAATCACAAATCCTGATAATCAAGGACTTTTCCCGTTTTTCCCGGCGGAATAGCCTTGGTCTGCTGGAGTTGGAGACCCTGCGCGACGCGGGCGTGCGGATTATCTCTATCAACGACGGCATTGACTACCCCACCAAGGACGACTGGATGCTGATTCAATTTAAGTTTCTTATGAACGAGATGCCGGTCACGGACACCAGTAAAAAGATCAAGGCAATCATTCAGCACCGCCAGAAGAATGGAGAATGGGTCTGCGCCGTACCCTACGGCTACCGGATGATCAACACCAAGGAGATGGTTTACGAGGTGGACCCACCCGCCGCAGAGGTTGTCCGTGAGATTTTCGCTTTATATAACAGCGGTTGGGGATATAAGCGGATCGCCAATCACCTAACAGATAAGGGCATCCCAACGCCACGAGCCAATGAGATTGCATGGAAAGAAGCCCAAGGACGGCAAACCAGACTCAAGTCCAAGGCCGAATGGTCCATTATCTCCGTTTCAAGCATTCTCAGCAATGATTTTTATGTAGGGACGCTGCGGCAAAAAAAGTATACCCGAGCCAATATCAATGGCAAGGATAAGCGATTGGACGAGGATGAGCATATCGTCATCGAGAACGCACACACCCCGATCATCGACGCCCGTACCTTCGCCTATACGCAGGAGCAGCTCAAGCTTCGTTCCAGAAGCAACTACCGCGGCGAGAAAAAGTATGCTACCGATTACTCCGGCTTTCTGTATTGCGGAGACTGCGGAGCGCCTATGTTCTCCATGTCTCGTCCCGACCTTGCGCCCGCTTACACGTGCGGCACATACCACCGCAGGGGGCGCAAAGGCTGCACCAGCCACCATATCCGCGTGGACAAGCTGGACGAACTGCTCAAAAGCTATATCCAGATCGTCCGGGACAATTCCACAGCTATCCTGGAACGCCTTCAGGATGCCATCAAGCAGCAGCCGGAACGGGAACAGGAGATTGGAAATGCCATTGACTCTCTGGAGCGTCAGCTCGCCGAAAGCAAGGAGCAACTCAAGGCCATGTACAAGCGTAAGCTGATCGACACCATGGGAAAGGCCCCTGACGAAACTGCCATTATCGACGAAGCATACACGGAATTGGAAAAGGACTTGACCCACCGCATTGCCGGTCTGGAGCACCAGATTGATGTCAACATTGATTCTCGCAATCACCTTCTGCAAGCCAACCGGGCTGCCAAAACAGTCATCGAAGTGTTTGATGACATTCTGACAAAGCCAAAGCTGGACAAGCGGGACATCTCCCTGATCGTGGATCGCATCACCGTTTATGAGGGCCACATTGACATTCAGCTAAAACCGGATATCGATGGATTGCTGTCCACCGGAGTGTGGGAGGAATCCTCAAATTTTCCGCAAGACAGTAGAGACAACACAAATCTGCCCGCAAAAATCGTTCAATCGGCAACACGCCGGCCGAGCAAAATCTTTACTGTCAATGTTGTCAACAGCGGCGACCCGTTGGAGATCTACACGAGCAAGGAGGGCGAGGTCATCTTCAAGAAATACTCGCTCATGGGCGGTGTGGACGAGTTTGCCGCGCAGATCTGTGAAACACTCAACAAAACCACCGGCCTGACCGTCGCCGTGACGGACCGCGACAGTGTGGTGGCCGCGGCGGGCAGCGCGCGGCGCGATCTGATCGGCAAGCGCATCAGCACCGAGCTGGAGCAGATCATGGAGGACCGCGCCATCTACCGCGCACAGGGCAGCGAGCGCAGCGTCTACGTCACCGACACGCTCGACCGCTGCTGTGCCGCCATCGCCGCGCCCATCATTTCCGAGGGCGACGCGCTGGGGCTGGTGCTGTTTGTGGAGAACGAGGGTGAGAACCACGTCGGCGAGACGGAGTACAAGCTCGCGCAGACCATCGCTTCCTTCCTCGGCAGGCACATGGAGAGCTGAAAAAGGGAAGCGTCCCGCAAGCGGGACGCTTCCCTTTTTTCTTTAGTCGTTGACGACCTTGATCTGGCACATCTTCATCGTCTCGAGCGCGTGGCGGTGGCTCTCCGGCGTGACGCCGGCGCAGCAGCTCGCGTCCACGGTGATGGGTGCTTCGGGCATCGCCGCCTTGAACAGCAGCGCGTTGGACACCACGCAGATGTCGGTGCAGAGGCCGACCAGCTCGATCTCCAGCGCCTCCTGCGCGCGCTCGGTCATCAGAATACCGGCGAGCCGGTTGGAGCCGAAGGTGGGCTTGTCGATAACGGTCGCCTTCTCCGCGGCCTTGGCGACCGCATCGTTGAGCTGCCAGCCGTGGGTGCCCTCGATGCAGTGCTCGACGGGCAGATTGCGGCCCTCCTGCGTGTCGAGATAGTTTTCGTAATGCGTGTCGCGCGTGAGATAGATGTTCCACGGGTCGTACTCCTTCATCTTCTCCACGACGCGCGGAACGATCTGCTGCGCCTCCTTCGTACCGAGCGAGCCGTCGATGAAGTCGTTCTGCATATCAATGACGACGAGAATCTTACGCATGGCAATGCCCTCCTGTTTTTTCAGATGCGCTTCCACTTCGCGCCGTTCGGTACATCGGTCACCTCGATGCCCTGTGCCTTCAGCTCGTCGCGGATGCGGTCAGCCTCGGCGAAGTTCTTCGCCTTCTTGGCGTCTGCGCGCTGACGGATCAGCGCCTCGACGGCCTCGTCCGGCGCGCCGTCCTCGGCGATGACGGTGAACGCGCCCGCGCTCTGCGCGGCGGCTGCGGCGTTCTTCTCGCGCAGCGCGGCGGCCTTGGCGATGAGGTCAAGGCTCAGGACCTCGTCGAGGTCGGCGATGATCGCGAGCTTGGTCGCGCCGCTCGTCTTGGCCTTGAGCACATCGTAGAGCACGGTGACGCCCATGGCGGTGTTGAGGTCGTTGTCCATCTCCTTGGAGAATTTCGCGCGGTACTCGGCGCGCACGGCCTCGTCCACGCCGCCCTCGTCCTTGAGATTGGCGATCTTCGCAAGGAGCTTGTTGTAGGCGAGCACGGCGTTATCCAGATTCTCCCAGGTGAACACGAGGCTCTTGCGGTAGTGGCTCTGCAGGCAGAAGAAGCGGTAGGCCAGCGGGTCGTAGCCCTTCTGCTCAAGCAGGGAAACGGTCAGAAATTCGCCCTTGGACTTGCTCATTTTGCCGTCCGTTGTATTGAGGTGGGCAACATGGCACCAGTGGGGGCACCAAGGATGTCCGAGGTAGCTTTCGGACTGGGCGATCTCGTTCGTGTGGTGCGGGAAGGCATTGTCCACGCCGCCGCAGTGCAGGTCGAGGTATTCGCCGTTGTACTTCATGGAGATGCCGGAGCACTCGATGTGCCAGCCGGGATAGCCGACGCCCCAGGGCGAATCCCATTTGAGCGCCTGATCCTCGAACTTGGACTTGGTGAACCAGAGGACGAAGTCGTTCTTATTCTTCTTGTTCGTGTCCTCCTCCACGCCCTCGCGGACGCCCACGGCGAGGTCCTCCTCGTTGTGGTCGTTGAAGATATAGTAGCGGTCCAGCTTGCTCGTGTCGAAGTAGACGTTGCCGCCAGCGAGGTAGGCGTAGCCGGTGTCAAGCAGCCTGGTGATGATCTTGATATAGTCGTCGATGAGGCCGGTGGCGGGCTGCACGACGTCGGGACGCTTGATGTGGAGCTTTTGGCAGTCGGCAAAGAAGGCGTCGGTATAGAACTGCGCGATCTCCATGACGGACTTGTGCTCGCGCTTGGCGCCCTTGAGCATCTTGTCCTCGCCCTCGTCGGCGTCGCTCGTAAGGTGGCCGACGTCGGTGATGTTCATGACGCGGTTGACGCTGTAGCCTGCGAAGCGGAGGTACTTCTCCAGCACATCCTCCATGATGTAGCTGCGCAGATTGCCGATGTGGGCAAAGTGATAGACGGTCGGGCCGCAGGTGTACATCTCGACGTGGTTCGGGGTATGGGTCTTGAGCTCTTCCTTTTTGTGGGTGGCGGAATTATAGAGGTACATACAGAAACTCCTTTTCAGAGCAAAATTAACTTGGCTTCAGTCCGGCTCGCGGAACACGTCGGCATTTTTGATGAAATACTCAATGCCGGAATAGGCGGTGGTCAGCACGATGACGGCATTGCACAGGGGGTCGAACCACGCGTACGCGCCGAAAACGTTGAGCAGCATCGCGCAGAGGCAGACCATGGTCGAGGCCGTTTTGACCTTGCCGGACCACGCCGCGGCGATCACGCGGCCCTGCTCGACGGCAACGAGCCGCATTCCGGAGACCGCGAACTCGCGCAGCAGCACGATGGCCAGACACCAGCCGGGCATCTGCCCGATCTCGACGAGGTAGCACATGGCCGCCATAACGAGCACCTTGTCCGCCAGCGGGTCCATGAATTTGCCGAAATTCGTGACCTGGTTGTAGTGGCGGGCGATGTAGCCGTCCACGAAATCCGTGAGGCACGCGACCACGAACACGCCGAAGGCGGCGCAGCGCGCATAGGGGAAATCCAGATACAGGATCACAAGAAATACGGGGATGAGCGCCACCCGCGCAAGGGTGAGCTTATTGGCAGTCGTCATCTGTGAACAGTCCTTTCAAGGCGCTCGCGCGCCGGTTTGCTATTTTGCCGCGTCCGCGCGGCGTCTTATTCCTCGGCCAGCTCGCCGGTCAGCTCGCCGTCCATCGCGCCGGTGATGCGCACGGGCACGAACTCGCCCGCCGCGACGTCGCGCGGGGCGGAGAAGTAGATGCGCCCGTCGATGTCCGGCGACTCGGCGTAGCTGCGGCCGACGAAGAGCATGGATTGCCCGTCGAAGCCCTCGCAGAGGACCTCCATCACGTCGCCCTGCCGTTCGTCGTTCCACGCGTCGATGATCTCGCTCTGGATGTCCACGATCCGCTCGGCGCGGCGGGCCGCCTCGTCGGAGTCGACGCGCTCCATCTTTGCCGCGCGCGTCCCCTCCTCGGGGGAATAGGGGAACACGCCCGCGCGCAGCAGCTTCTGCTCGCGCAGGAAATCGCACAGCTCGTCGAACTCCTCCTCGCCCTCGCCGGGCAGTCCCGCGATGATGGACGTGCGCAGCACGAGGCCGGGGATGCGCTCGCGGAGCTTATCGAGCAGGGCGCAGAGGTATTTCTTGTCGCCGCGGCGGTTCATCTTCTTGAGGATCTTATCGTTGCAGTGCTGGAGCGGAATGTCAAGGTATTTCAGAATTTTGTCCTCGCGGGCGATCACGTCGATCAGGCGGTCGTCGATCCACTCGGGATAGAGGTAGTGCAGGCGGATCCAATGGAAGTCGAGCTTGCAAAGCTCCTCTAAAAGGTCGGCCAGATGGGGCTTGCCGTCCCAGTCCATGCCGTAGCGCGTGATGTCCTGCGCGATGACGATCAGCTCCTTGACGCCGGAATCGGCGAGCTGCCTTGCCTCGGCGAGAACATGCTCCATCGTGCGGGAGCGGTATTTGCCGCGCAGCTTGGGGATGATGCAGAAGGCGCACCAGTTGTCGCAGCCCTCCGCGATGCGCAGGAAGGCGTAGTGACCCGGCGTGGTGAGCACGCGGCCGAACTCGTCGACCGGCGCGTTGATGTCGTCGAAGCGGCTGACGGTGCCGCCCGCCATGACGGTCTCGACCGCGTCCACAATGTCCTTGTAGCTGCCGGTGCCGAGAATGCCGTCCACCTCGGGAAGCTCCTTTGCCACCTCACCCTGATAGCGCTGCGTCATGCAGCCGGTGACCAGAATTTTCTTGAGCTTGCCGGCCTTTTTCAGCTCCGCCATGGCGAGAATGTTCTCGATGGCCTCCTCATTCGCGCTCGAGAGGAAGCCGCAGGTGTTGACCACCGCGACGTCGCAGCCCTCGGGCGACGGGCAAAGCTCCATGCCGGCATCGCGGCACAGGGCCATCATCTGCTCGCAGTTGACCATATTTTTCGCGCAGCCGAGCGAAATAAAGTGAAGTTTGTATGCCATAGTCCTCTTCCCGTCCGCCGCGCACCGGCGGCAAAAATCGTTTTCGGTCACAGCCCGTCGTCCGCGTCCGTCAACGCCGCGCCCGCCGTCCGCAGGGCAGTCTTGACCTCGCCCCACGAAAAGCCGCGGCGCAGCAGAGCGTCCGACAAGCGTTTATAGTCCTTTTCGTTCAGGGGCTTCCCCCTCGTTTTCGACGCGATGACGCGCGCAAGCGTCTCCTGCGCGTCGGGGGCTGTTTCCAGCGCCTCGTCCCACAGCTCGCGCGGCACGCCGCGGCGGTAAAGCTCGTCGCGGATGCGGGCGGGACCGCAGCCCTGTGCGCTATAATGGCGCACGAGCATGGCGGCGTAGGCCGCGTCGTCCAGTGCGCCGATCTCCTCGAGATATTCCGCCGCCGCGCCGGCGTCGTCCGCCTCGGCGCCCTTCTGCACGAGACGGCGCGTCAGCTCGCGCTTGGAGAGCGGACGGGCGGAGATCATATTGGCGGCGCGCACGCGCGTCTCGCTGCGCGCGCCGCTTTTTCGTAATTGTACCACAGTCTCGGGCGAAATGTCCAGCCCCACATATAAGCCGAAACGCAGAAGCTCGCTCTCGGTGATCCGGAGAAGGTTCCCCCCCTCCAGATACACGAGAACGCGCTCCTGCTTATGCTTTGACCGTTCGATGCGCTCGACTCTCATCAGCCCTCAAAATCGTCGGCGCTGACGTCCACGGCGCGGCCCGCCGCCTTGGCGGCGATCCTCGACTGATTGCTCATGAGCTTGTGGAAGTCGCGGCGGATGTCACTCTCGAGCTTCGCGGCGATCTCGGGGTTGTCGCGCAGGTACTGCTTGGCGGAATCGCGGCCCTGTCCGATGCGCGTTTCGCCCATCGAGTACCACGAGCCGCTCTTCTGCACGAGGTCGAGCTTCACGCCGAGGTCGATGAGCTCGCCGAGCATGGAGATGCCCTCGCCGTACATGATGTCGAACTCCGCCTCGCGGAACGGGGGCGCCATCTTGTTCTTCACGACCTTGGCGCGGGTGCGGTTGCCGATCATCTCGCTGCCGTTCTTGAGCGTTTCGATGCGGCGCACGTCGATGCGCACGCTCGCGTAGAACTTCAGCGCGCGGCCGCCGGTGGTGACCTCGGGGTTGCCGTACATCACGCCGACCTTCTCGCGCAGCTGGTTGATGAAGATGACGATGCAGTTGGTCTTGTTGATCGCGCCGGCGAGCTTGCGCAGCGCCTGCGACATAAGGCGGGCGTGGAGGCCGACAAAGCTGTCGCCCATCTCGCCCTCGATCTCCGCGCGCGGCACGAGCGCGGCGACGGAGTCCACCACGATCACGTCGATCGCGCCGGAGCGCACGAGCGCTTCGGTGATCTCGAGCGCCTGCTCGCCGGTGTCCGGCTGGGAGACGAGCATATCCTCCACATTCACGCCGAGGGCGCGGGCGTAGCCGATGTCGAGCGCGTGCTCGGCGTCGATGAACGCGACCTCGCCGCCCGCCTTCTGCGCCTGCGCGAGGACGTGCAGGGCGAGCGTCGTTTTGCCGGAGGACTCGGGGCCATAGATCTCCACGATGCGGCCCTTGGGCAATCCGCCGATGCCGAGCGCGAGGTCGAGCGCCAGCGAGCCGGTGGAGATGGCCTCCACGTTCGCGGCCTGCTCGTCGCCGCAGCGCATGATGGAGCCCTTGCCGTAGAGCTTTTCGATCTGTGCCATCGCCGTTTCGATGGCGCGCTTCTTGTCGGCGTTGGGCGCGGTGGGCGCCGCCTTAGTCACTTTCTCTGCTGCCATTGGTTCATCCTCCTGTTTCTGCTTCTGTATCTTAAAATTTTTTGTCAGATCTCTTTGCAAAGCCGTCCGTAGACCACGCGGGGGATACCGTGCAGGTCCTTGACGATCTGGATGTCGCCGAAGCCGTTCGCGCGCATGATGCGCAGCACCTCGTCCGCCTGCCCGATGCCGACCTCGAAGGCCATGAGTCCGTTCGGCAAGAGAGCGTCGCGCCATTTATCCGCGATGACGCGGTAGAAATCCAATCCGTCCGCGCCGCCGTCAAGCGCGAGGTGCGGCTCGTGGTCGCGCACGGAGGGATCGAGCGCTTCAATGTCCGCCGTGGGGATATAGGGCGGGTTGGAAACGATGCAGTCGAACTCGCCGAGCTGGCGCGAGGGCTTCTCGCGCGCGTCCATGCGCAGGCTCGTCACGCGCGCGGAGAGCTGGTTGCGGCGGATGTTCTGGCGGCAGACCTTGAGCGCCTCCTCGTCCCACTCGCCGAGCAGCACGCGGCTGCGCAGCACTTGGCTTGCCACGGCGAGGCCGATGCAGCCGCTGCCCGCGCACAGGTCGAGCACACGGCAGTCCGCGCCGGAGTCCAGCTCGTGGACGACCGTCTGCACCAGCACCTCGGTGTCGGGGCGCGGGATGAGCACGGCGGGCGAAATATCCAGCCCAAGGCCGTAAAACTCCCACTCGCCGATAAGATAGGCCACCGGCTCGCCCGCCAGATGCCGTGCGCACAGGGAATACGCCGAGCGCTCGACCTCGGGCGAGGCGTAGAGCAGCCCGTCGCGCAGAAGCTCATTTTTCGTTTTGCCCGACGCGGTGCAGACCAGCTCGCGCGCCGCCTGCGTCGCGTCCTCCGCACCCGCCTCGCGCAGGCGCCTGCGCAGGTCCATATAGAGGTCGTTGTACTTGATCGCCATTTACCACTCGTCCTTGCCCTTCTGCTCGGGAATGACCAGCTCCATCGCGCGGATGGCGACCTCGAGCATACTGTCGTCCGGCTCGTTGGTGGTGAAGTTCTGCAGCCAGAGGCCGGGCTTTGCCAGCGCGTTCGTCACGGGATTGTCATGCCCGCCGACATAGCGGTTGAACTCGTAGGTCACGCCCACAACGGGTATGAGCAGCAGCAGGTGCAATCCGATGCGCACCCAGACATTGCGCCAGTCGACGAAGCTGAACACCACGCTCGAAACGAGGATGGACACCACGACCACCACGAACAGAAAGCTCGTGCCGCAGCGCGGATGGTGGCGCGGCTGGATGCGGCAGTTCTCCACCGTCAGCGGCAGGCCCGCCTCGTAGCAGAAGATGGTCTTATGCTCTGCGCCGTGGTACTGGAACACGCGCTGAATGTCCTTCTGCTTCGAGCACAGGAGCAGGTAGCCGAAGAAGATCAGCAGCTTGATGACGGACTCGACCAGATTGTGCACGACCACGTTCGGGATGAAGCGCCCGAGCAGGCCCGCGAGGAAGGTCGGCAGGATCATAAAAAGCCCGATGGTCAAGCCCAGCGACAGCACGACCGCCAGCGCCACAACGAGCTTCTGCAGCTTTTCGCTGCCGAGCTTCTTCTCCAGCCACAGATCGAGCTTCGACGGCTCGCCCTCCTCCTCGGGGAAGAAGTCCGCCGAGTACATCAGCGCCTTCACGCCGCGGACCATGGAGTCCACAAAGGTCACAGCGCCGCGCAGCACGGGCAGACCGAGAATGGGATAGCGGTCGCGGATGAGCTTCAGCTCCTCGACCTTCTCGACCAGCCCCTCCTTGGAGCGGACGACGATGGCCTGCTTTTCCGGTCCGCGCATGAGGATGCCCTCAATGAGCGCCTGACCGCCGATGGAGGTGCGGAATTTGGGTTTTGTCTGGTTTTGCTCTGCCATGTAGGTTTCTCCTTGCAATGATGGTATCATACTTTTTAAAAAATTGCAACAGCTGTTCTAAAATTTATTTTTCCATAGGAAGCGTCATGGTCACGACCGCGCCGCCGCCCGAGGCGTTGGCAATGTCAAACGTGCCGTTGTGCAGACGCATGATCTCGTCGCACACGGCGAGGCCGATGCCGCTGCCGCGCGCCTTGGACGAGCCCTTGTAGAATTTCTGCTTGACGTAGGGCAGCTCCTCGACCGGGATGCCGGGGCCGAAGTCGCGCACACGGATGACCATGCTGCCGTTCTCAGCCGCCACGGACACGTCGATGCGCTTGCCGCTGCCGCCGTGCTTGGCGGCGTTGTCGAGTACGTTGCAGAAGACCTGCTTCATGCGCTCGCCGTCGGCGATGATGGGAGGCAGGTCGTCCGCGCACTCGTAGCGCAGCTCGATGCCCTCCCGGCTGAAGATCTCGCGGTAGGTGAAGATGGCGTCCTCCAGCTCGGCGAGCAGGTCGGTCTCCTCCACGCGCAGGGTGAAGCGCCCGTCCTGCATCCGGGTGAAGTCCAGCAGCTCCTCGACCATGGTGGTCAGACGGCGGGACTCCTTGACGATGATGTTGAGGCCGCGCTGCGTCTGCTCCGGATTCGCGCCGGGATCGGCGGCGAGCGTTTCCGCCCAGCCGTTGATGGCGGTGAGCGGCGTGCGCAGCTCGTGCGAGACGGAGGAGACGAACTCCTGCTGGATCTTCTCGGACTGCGAGATCTTGAGCGACATATCGTTGATGTTGTCCACCAGCTCGCCGAGCTCGTCGCGGTAGTGGTTATCGATCAGAATGCCGTAGCTGCCGGCGGAGATGCGCCGCGCGGCGTCGGACACGACGGCGACCGGCTCGACGACGTTGTTGATGAAGATGGCGTTGGAGAAGATGGCAAGGCCCACGCACAGCAGCGCAACGCCGATGGCGACCGCCATGCTGACGAGCACGCTGCGGTCCGCCTCGTGCAGCGCGGTGACGTAGCGCAGCACGCCGATCACGCGGCCGTTGAACCGGAGCGGCGCGGAGACGGAGAGGATCCTCTCCCCCGTCTGCGGGTCAAGGCCCTCAAAGCTCGCCGGCTTTCCGGTGGCGACGGCCTCGGTCACATCGCTCGTTCCCGGCTGCGTGCCGGCGGTCAGGCCGTAGCTCGACACCTGCACGCGGCCGTTGACGTTGATGAACTGAAGCTCAAGCCGGTCCTTTTCCTCAAAGGTCTCCGCCGTGATGGAGGCGTAGCGGAAATACTCGCTGTAGCTTTTGAGGCCGTAGCTCGAAAAATTGTCGGCGGCGACGCGGGCGCGGGTCTCAAGGCCCGAGCGCATGGCGCTGTAGTAGGTCCGGCGCACGCCGAGGGTGTAGACCGTGACGATGGCGATGACCACCAGAACGATGGGCAGCACGGCATTCACGAGCCAGCGCTGGCGCAGGCCGCGGATGCGCAAGCCGCGCTTTGCGGACATGGCGGTCACTTCCTTTCTGCTTCAAATCTTTTCTGCCTGCTCAGTCCGTGCTCCACTTGTAGCCCGTGCCCCAGACGGTGGCGATGTAGCGCGGCTCCTGCGCGTCGTCCTCGATCTTCAGCCGCAGGCGGCGGATGTTGACGTCCACGATCTTCACCTCGCCGAAGTAGCCGCGGCCCCAGACCGTGTCGAGGATCTCCTCGCGGGTGAGCGCCTTGTCGGGGTTCTCCATGAAGAGCTTCATGATCTGATATTCGAGCTGCGTGAGCCTGAGACGCTTGCCGTTTTTCTCCACCACGCGGTCGGTCATGTTCAGCAGAAACGGCGGCTGGGAGATCTCTCCGACCGCAGCGCTGACGAGCGGCGCATCGCCCGCGCGGCGCAGCAGCGCGTCCACGCGCGCGGTCAGCTCGGCGGGCGAAAAGGGCTTGGTGACATAGTCGTCCGCGCCGGTCATCAGGCCCGTGACCTTGTCCATCTCCTGCGAGCGGGCGGTGAGCATGATGATGCCGATGTGCGGGTAGGCCGCGCGCACACGGCGGCAGACCTCAAAGCCGTCGATGCCCGGCAGCATGATGTCGAGCAGCGTGACGCGCACATCGGGATTCTCGCTGAGCTTTTCCAGCGCCTCCTCGCCCGTCTCGGCCTCCACGACCTCGTAGCCGGCGCGGATCAGATTGATGACGATAAAGCTGCGGATGCTGGACTCATCCTCCAGGACCAACACTTTTTTCATCGTATCTCGGTTCCTTTCTCAGTTTTCGCCCGTCGTCCACTCGGCGACGATCAGGCTGAAGCTCTTCTTCACGGTCTCCTCGTCGACCGCGCCGTCCCAGTCGTCGCAGGGCAGGAGCTCGGCGGTGTAAACGGTCTCGACCTGTCGGGCGAGCACAAAGCGGTCACCGCGCCGGGCGTGCTCCTCGCGGGCGCTGCCCGTGAGGGCGCAGATCTCCAGAAACGGCTGCAGCTGTCCGTCGCTGCTGCGGCAGAAGAAAAGGACCGCGTTTTCATCGGGCGTTCCGGCACGCAGGAGCGACACCCGCTCGTCCCACGTCTCCGGCAGGAGCAGGCTCCAGCCGTCGGCGGCGTTGTGGAAGGTGCGGCACACGACCTCACTCTTTCCCGCGCTGTCGTAATCGCGCCAGAGGATGCGGTAGTAGGTCTCGCTCTCCTCATCGAGCGGCGGGAAGGGGATCGGCTCGGGGATCTCGATCACGCCGCTGCCGTCGATGTCGGTCGGATAGAGCGAGAGGAAGCGGAAGCCGCCGTCCACGGCGGAGGAGGCGGTGTTCTGCGTGACATTGCGCAGAACGCCGTTTTTCACGGTCAGGATATCGTAGGCCGCCACGCTGTTATCCGCCACGCCGGTGACGTAAAGCGCCTGCTGCCCATCCGAAAGAGCGCCCGCCGCCACGCGCGAAAGCTCGGACGCGGAGAAGGACAGCTCGAGCGTCGAGATGCAGCTCAGCTCGCGGTCGTCCCAGGTGTAGCAGTCCGCCATGCAGCGGTTCTCCTCGCCGCTGTAGAGCACCGTCAGCTCCTGCCGGCCGTCGCCGTCGAGATCGCTCACGGCGTAACGGAGGTAGGCGGTGGTGAGCAGGTTGAGCGGCTCGCTGCCGCGCAGGGTGTAAACGGCGAGCACCTGCAGCTCCGTGCCGCTCTTGAAGCCGACAAGGATCTCGCGGCGTCCGTCGCCGTCGAGGTCATAGTATGTGATGGAGTAGATCGAGCTGGCGGTCCCCTCGATGAGGGCCATCTGCTCGTAGCTGTCGCCGTTGGAGCGGAAGAAGTAGATCTTCACGGGCCGCTCGTCCGTCGCCTTGCGGAAGAAGGCCACCGCCTCCTCTACGCCGTCGCCGTCGAGATCGACCATCTGCACGCTCTGGAGGTTGCTGCCCGAGATGGGCGCAGCGTGCTCCGCGCCGTCGGAGAGCAGGGCGTTGATCTCCGCTTCGAGCGAGGCGTATTCCGCCGGAAGGCTCGGCAAGGCATAGAGCTTGTCGGTCGAGACGTTCGTCGCGCAGCCGCCGAGCAGCAGGCAAAGCGCCGCAAGCGTCAGCGCGCGGGCAAATTTTCTGCCGTGGTTCGCCATGCTTTCCCCTCCCTTGACCCGCTTTGGGCATAATCTACCGATACAGAGTATAGCATAGCACAAGCCGCATAAAAAGGGTAGTCCCCTTTTGCGCTTTTTGCCGGAAAATTTATCTTGCAAATCCACGCAGCGTCCTCTATAATAGCTTTTGTTATCGCCGGTGTGATGGAATGGTAGACGTAGCGGATTCAAAATCCGCCGGGGGCGACTCCGTGTGGGTTCGAGTCCCACCACCGGCACCAAAAAAGGGAAGGCATGGCGCGCGCCATGCCTTCCCTTTTTCACATATTGAAGCGTCGGCGGGCCTCCTCGCGCAGCGAGGGCACGCGGCGCACGACGCGCAGCGGGATGATGAGCCCGACGCAGATGACCACCACGACGAGTGACCACGTCGGCTGCCACGCCGCGCGGAAAAAGCGGTCCATGCAGTATTCCACGCCCAGCGCCATCAGGCCCACGGTGCCGATGCACATGGCGATCGCGGAGAGCCGCGACCGCCGCCCGCCGCGCAGCAGAAAGCTCAAAAGGAACACCAGCACGCACGCCCAGCCGAGGATGGGCAGGGCGAGGCCGCGGAACCATGCGCCGCCGCTCAGGTCGATGGAGATGAGAAAGACGTACACACCGACCGCGGCGACGTCCGCCGTCAGGCGGAAGAAGATGGGGATGCGCCGCGCGAGCATCGGCAGCACGAACCAGATCCAGAGCATCACCGCCGCGCCGATAACGTAGAGCGACCAGGGCCGCTCGGTGGGCAGCAGCAGGTTCAGCACGCCGCAGCACAGGGATACCGACGCGAGCATCGCCGTGAGCAGCGCGGCCGCCGCGCGGCGCGAGGCGGGCGGCACCTCGGCGGGCTTGGTGGGAAAATAGCCCGGCGCGTCGGGGTCCGGCTTCCAGGCAGGCGTGCCGCAAAGCGGGCAGCGCGCCGCGCCGGGATCCAGCTCCACGCCGCAGTTGACACAGTATGACATATCGTTACCGTCCTTTCGCTCCGCTCTTCAGCGGTTGCTCTCCACGCGCACGGGGATGCCCTCGCGCACGAGGAAGCGGAAAAAGTCGCGCTCGGTGTCCGTCTCCGCCTGCGTGCCGGCAAAGGTGATCTCCATGGTATCGCCGTAGCTGATGGAGGCGCAGTGGCAGCGCGGCACGGTCGCCTGACCGAGAATGACCTCCGCCCCGCGGATGTGCGCCGCCATCTCCGGCGGCACGGTGAACGCGCCGGGATTGGTGTAGGTGCAGGAATAGGGGCGCACACCGAACAAGCGGTAGTTGAGCGCCATGACCGGATTCTTGAGCACGACCGGAATGAGGCGCAGGGCAAAGTTCTCCGTAAAGTGGACGTTGCCGGTAAACGCCGCCTGCAGCTCCTGCCGGTTGATGTGCAGCTTCATAAAATGGCGCACCTGCGAGACGATCTCGGGGAAGGTGTAGTCGCCGAGCGCCGGGTCGATATACGGGCGGACGGTGGTGATGAAGTTGCGCAGCGTCTCGCTCGGGAACCATGCGCGCAGGTTGATCGGCACCGCCAGCGCCACGGGGCGCTCACGGTAGGGCCTCTCGCGCTTCTGCTTTTCCAGAATGACGTGGATGAGCACGGCGGAGAGGTACTCCGTGATGGAGGCGTTATGCTTCTTTGCCTGCTCGCGCAGGCGGGAGAGCGGCACGAAGCCCATCGTGACATGGAAGGTGTAGAACGGCTCCGGCGTGCCGGTATTCTGATAGGCCCTCGGCAGCCGCCGCAGGCCGAAGGCGTGGCGGCCCGCATAGCGGGCGTAGGCGTCCTCCAGCTCCTCCTCGCGCGGCGGCTCGTTCAGATCGAGCACGCCGTTTCCCGCGGGAACGTCCACGCCGGTCTGGCGCAGGTATTCGGCAAGGAGCGTGCGGAAAAAAACGATGGCCCCGCCGCCGTCGGAAAGCGCATGAAAGACCTCGACGGAGATGCGCTCACGGTAATAGTAAAAGCGCACGAGCCAGCCGTTGTCCTCGCGGAAGCGGACGGGCTGGCAGGGATCGGAGACGTCCTCCTTCAAAAACGGTCCGGACGCATGGTTCGGCTCGAGATAGTACCAGAACAGGCCCTTGCGGATGCGCACGGCAAAGCTCGGGAAGCGCGGCATACAGCGGTCGATGGCGCGCTGGAGCGCGGCGGGATCGACCTCCCTTTCCATCTGGGCGGAGAAGCGGTAGATGGCGGAATACTCCTCCTTTTGCAGCGCGGAGTAGAGAATGCCCGCGCTGTCGAGCTTGTACCATTTGCTGTCGGGTCTCGCCATCGTCGTTTCCTCCTTCCGCGCGGCATCGCCTCGGATGGCTTATTGTAGCACAGCGGCGCGCACACCACAAGAAAAATGACGGTTTTCCTTTTCTTTTTTACGCAAACATGATATTATACAGGCAGAAAGACTGATCACAGGCAGGAGATAACGATGGAAAACAAGCTGAACCTTCCGCTGAAAAAGAAGAAAAACGAGGCCGAGAGCCCGCGCCTCGATCCGCTGATGCGCGCGCTCAAGGCGCTGCACAGCGCGGGCGCGCCCGAGACCATGACCGAGGAGGAGCTGGAGCATCAGCGCCGCAGTCAGGAGGTCCTCGGCCGGCTGACCGCGCCGATGGCCGGCATGGACTACGAGGAATTTTCGCTCGGCGGCATGAACGCCGCATGGATGCGGCTCAAGGCTCCTCACGGCAGCCGTCACGCCATTCTCTACTGCCACGGCGGCGGCTACACGAGCGGCAACCTCGGCTACGCGCGCGTGCTCGCGTCCAAGCTCGCGCACGTCACGGGCTACGACGTGCTGAGCTTTGAATACCGTCTCGCGCCCGAGCATCCCTACCCCGCCGCCGTCGAGGACGCGCTGCGCGCGTGGGATCATCTCATGCTGCTCGGCTACGGCGCGCGGGATGTCGTGCTCGCGGGCGACAGCGCGGGCGGCAACCTCGCGCTCGTGCTGTGCCATCGTCTCAAGGCGGCGGGCCGCCGCCTGCCCGGGGCGCTGGTGCTGATGTCTCCGTGGACGGACATGACGATGTCGGGCGCGTCCTACGCCGAGCGCGCGGAGATCGATCCGATGCTCACGCCGGAGTACATCGAGGCCGTGCGCACCGCCTACGCCGGCGGGCGGGACTACGCCTCGCCCGATCTTTCGCCGCTCTTTGCCGACCTTACCGGCTTCCCGCCGACGCTCATTCAGGCCGGCGATCACGAGATCCTGTATTCGGATGCCGAGATGCTCTGTCACGCGCTGGAGCGGGCGGGCGTTCCCTGCCGCTTCGAGGTGAGTGAGGGGATGTGGCACGTCTTTCAGATGTTCCCCCTGCGCAAGGCCGCCGCGGCGATGGAAAGCGTCGCGCGCTTCCTGCTGGAGCGGTGACGGCGCACCCCCTTCTGAATCCCATACCCTGAGAGGAGAAACGAATATGAAGCAGCCTCATATCCAGCTCGACGAGAGCTTGAACGTCCGCTATGCCATCCTGCCCGGCGACCCCAGGCGCGCCGAGCGCATCGCGTCGCACATGAGCGAGGTCGAGGACCTCGGCATGAACCGCGAGTACCGCAGCCTTGTCGGCGCCTACCGCGGCGCACGCATTCTGGCCATGTCCACGGGCATGGGCGGCGTCTCGACTGGCATCGCGGTCGAGGAGCTGCATAACATCGGCGTGACGCACGCCATCCGCATCGGCTCCTGCGGAGCCTTACAGACGGACATCGCTCCCGGTGAGCTGCTCATCGCCGCCGGCGCGGTGCGCGACGACGGCACCTCCCGCGCCTATGTGCGCGAGGGCTATCCCGCCGTGCCGGACACGGAGCTGCTGCTCGCACTGACGGAGAGCATCCGCGCGCAGGGCTTCGCCCACCGCCTCGGCATCATCCGCAGCCACGAGAGCTTTTACATCGACGACATCGAGGAGATCAACGAATACTGGTCGAAAAAAGGCGTGCTCGGCAGCGACATGGAGACCGCGGCGCTGCTGACCGTCGGGCGGCTGCGCGGCATGAAATGTGCGAGCGTGCTCAACAACGTCGTGCGCTGGAAGGAGTGCATTTCCCACGGCGTCGGCTCCTACGCCGCCGGCGCCGACGCGGCCGCCATGGGCGAGGAGCACAGCATTCTCGCCGCGCTGGAGGCCTTTGCGCGGCTGGAAGCCGAGAAAAAATTGGAAAAAACGGGAACTTTTTCCAGTTTTCAGCGTCAAACCCTTCAGAGACCCCAAATAAAAGATTGAGGTGATGAAAGATGAAGAGAACGCTTGCCCTTTTTCTCAGCACGCTGACGCTGCTCGCCCTACTCACGGGCTGCGGCAGCAAGGCGGCGCCGCGCGACAGCGCCGCCGGCAGCGACTACATGATGACCAACCAAAGCTACGCCAAAACGGACGAGAGCTTCGCCTACGACGAGCCGGAGCTCCCGACGCCCGACGCCGAGAACGGCTATTGGGACAGCGGTGAAAGCCAGACGCTCTCAGGCGGCATGACCGCTCCGGGCGACGCGAAGATGATATACCGTGCGAGCATCGAGGTGCAGACGCAGGACTACACGACGAGCGAGTCCGCCATCACCGAGCTGGTGAAGTCCTGCGGCGGCTACTTTGAGAGCAAGAGTCTGAGCAATCGCTCGAGCGGCTACCGCTACGGTGAATTCACCGTGCGCGTGCCCGCGAAGGAGTATGAGCGCTTCTGCGCTCAGGTCGGCACGCTCTGCCATGTCACCTATATGTCCTCCTCGGCGGAGAACATCACCGAGGCGTACTACGACACCGACTCCCGTCTCAAGACCGCGCAGATCAAGCTCGAGCGGCTGCAGGAGCTGCTCTCGAAGGCGGACAATATGGCGGACATCATCACCATTGAGAGCGCCATCAGCGACACGGAGTACGAGATCGAAAGTCTCTCCGGCACGCTGCGCCACTACGACGCGCTGGTGGATTACGCCACCGTGAGCCTGACGCTCAGCGAGACCTACAAGCTCGATGAGAACGAGGGCGCGCCGCTGACTTTCGGCGCGCGCATCGCGCGGGCCTTCACGAACGGTCTGCGCGACACAGGCGTATTCCTTGAGGACCTTGCCATCGGCATCGCGAACAATCTTGTGTTCCTGGCGGTGCTGGCGGCGCTCGCCGTGATCGTCGTGCGTGCGGTGCGCAAAAAGAAGCCGCTCGGCAGGCTCGGCAAAAAGAAAAACAAGCTCCCCGCGGATGAGGAGCCGAAAAGCAAAGAATAACCGATAAGGAGAAAACGCCTATGAAGCTCACCTGGCTGGGCCATTCCTGCTTCGCCGTCGAAAGCGGCGGCTATCGCGTCGTGCTCGACCCGTATTATGTGGAGAGCTATCCGCCGCTGCATACGAGCGCGAACGAGGTGCTCTGCTCGCACCATCACCGCGACCACGATTTTGTGGAGGCGGTGGAGCTCACGCCGCGCGGGGGCAGTCCCTTCACAGCGGAGACCGTCCAGGCCTTCCATGACGATCAGGGCGGCGCGCTGCGCGGGACGAACACCATCCATGTCCTCGCCGCCGAGGGCTTGCGCGTCGTCCATCTCGGCGACCTCGGTCACGAGCTGAGCGGGGAGCAGCTCGCGCCGCTGCGCGGCTGCGACGCGCTGCTGATTCCCGTCGGCGGCTTCTACACCATCGACGCGGAGACCGCCAGGCGCGTGGCGGATGCCATCGCGCCGCGCGTGATCGTGCCGATGCACTACCGCCACGGCAGCCACGGCTACGATGTAATCGCCACGGTGGAGGACTTCCTGCGGCTCTATCCCGCAGACGAGGTACACTGTCTTGACGGCAGCTCCTTTGAGCTGACGCCCGACGCGCCGCGCGGCGTGATCGTGCCGAGGTTCATGGGCTGAACGCATATAGAAAAAGGAAGCGAAGGGGTCTCCCCTTCGCTTCCTTTTTTCGATCTCAGAACCACTTCTTTTCCTGCGCCTTTTCCAGGACAAAGGGCAGCATCTTCTCGCGGTCGAGGACGGTGGTGTGGCGCACGGGGCGCTCGCGCAGACCGCGGAGGTTCTTCGGTGCGGGAATTCCGGTCAGACGCTCGAGCTGCTCCATGACGGCGAACTCGTCGCCCTCCGCCTTTTCGCCGAGCCCCTCGAGCACGGCGGCGGGGAACTTGTAGGGCGACGCGGTGGAGAGCACCACGACCGGCGCGTGAGCGGGGTTCGCCGCCTTGTACTGCTGCGCGACGTTCCACGCCACGGCGGTGTGCGTGTCGCAGAGATAATGGTGCTCCTGCCAGACCCTGCCGATGGTCCGCTTCGTCTCGTCGTCGCCGCAGCAGCCCGCCCAGAAGATGGACTGAATTTTCTTCTTCAGCTCCTCCGGCACCTCGTAGGCGCCGTCCTCGGTGAGCTGGCGCATCAGCTTCGCCACCAGCTGCTCGTCGCCGGAGAGCAGGAACAGCAGGCGCTCGAGGTTGCTCGACACCAGAATGTCCATCGAGGGCGAGCTGGTGAGGTAGAACGGGCGCTTCTTATCATAGCGGCCCGTGCGGATGAAGTCGGTGAGCACGTTGTTGGCGTTGGACGCGCACACGAGCGTGCCGACAGGAAGCCCCAGCTCGCGGGCGAAGTAGCCGGCGAGAATGTCGCCGAAGTTGCCGGTGGGAACGACGTAGTCCACCCGCTCGCCGACAGCGACCGTGCCGCGGCGGACAAGGTCTGCGTAGGCGCGGAAGTAATAGACGACCTGCGGGGCAAGGCGGCCGATGTTGATGGAGTTCGCGCTCGACAGGCGCACGCCCTTGCCCGCGAGCAGCCCCTCGCCGCCGACCTTGGCAAAGACCTGCTTGACGGCAGTCTGCGCGTCGTCGAAGTTGCCGCGCACTGCGGCGACACAGGTATTGTCGCCGCCCTGCGTGACCATCTGCGCCTTCTGCACGGCGGACACACCGCCGTCCGGGTAAAAGACGATGATCTTCGTCCCCGCCACATCGCAGAAGCCCTCCATCGCGGCCTTGCCGGTGTCGCCGGAGGTCGCGGTGAGGATCAAGATCTCATCGTCCACGCCGCCCTTCTTCTTTGCCGCCGTCATCAGGTGCGGCAGCATCGAGAGCGCCACATCCTTGAAGGCGCTCGTGGGGCCGCGGAACAGCTCGAGCACCGTGTCCTCACCGACCGGAACGGTGGGGGTCAGGTCCTCGGTCTCGAATTTGCCGGTGTAGGCGGCATGGACAAGCTGCTCCATCTCCGCGTGCGTGAAGTCGGGCAGCAGCGCGCATAATATCTCCGTCGCCATGCCCTGCGTGGAGAGCGTCAGGCAGCGCTTCCAGTCGAAGTCCAGCCCCGAGAGGGCCGGCATGGCGTACAGCCCGCCGTCGGGGGCAAGGCCGTTCAGGATCGCTTCGGCGCTCGATGCGGTGAGGGCCGCGTTGCGCGTGCTTTGATAGTTCATATTAAAAATACCTCCGCTTTTCGGTTTTTTTCATTTGCCACATCAAAATATTTTTTCGATTGCCTATTGCATTTCGACAATGCACATGTTATATTGTTCCCATTAAAAAGTCAAGTGTTTTTCTATCGCGGACATTTCCGTGCAAACTGCACAAATCGTCCATACTTGGCGGATTTTACAGAGAGAAAGGCAGGCACACCCCATGAACATTGCACTGCTCGGCTTCGGCACCGTCGGCAAGGCCTTCTACGAGCTCACGCTCGGGCGGAGCGATCTGCGCGTGACGAGCGTTTTATCCCGCCGTCCGCGCCCGGAGCTTCCCTGCACCGTGACAAATGATTTCGACGAGATCGTGCGCGACCGCTCGGTCGGCATCGTGGTCGAGGTCATGGGCGGACTGGAGCCGGCTTACCGTTATATCTGCGCGGCCATGCGCGCAGGCAAGCATGTCGTCACCGCGAACAAGCAGCTCGTGTGCGCGCACTACGACGAGCTGCTGGAGCTTGCGAGGGAATGCGGCGTGTCGCTGCGCTGCACGGCGGCGGCGGGCGGCGGCATCCCGTGGCTCACGTCCCTCTCCCGCGCCGCGCGGCTCGATGAGATCACCGCCGTCGGCGGCATCCTGAACGGCACGACGAACTACATGCTCTCAGCCATGACGGCCTCCGGCGTCGATTATACCACCTGTCTGCGCGAGGCGCAAGCGCTCGGTTACGCCGAGGCCGATCCCACCGCGGACGTGGAGGGCTACGACGCGCGGCGCAAGCTGGTGCTCAGCGCGAACCTCGCCTTCGGCGCGTCGGTGCAGGAGGAGGAGATCCCCTGCTTCGGCATCTCGAGCGTGGAGAAAAAGGACTTCGCCGCCTGGCGCGAGCTGGGCAGGGTCTGCAAGCTCTTCGTCCGCGCCGAGCGGCACGAGGGCCGCATCTCCGCCTTTGTCTGCCCCACGCTCTTCCCCGCCGCGTCGCCGGTCGCGCAGACGAACGGCACGGGCAACCTCGTCACCCTGCGCGGCGCGCGCTTCGGCGAGCTGAGCTTTTCCGGCGCGGGCGCGGGCGGCTATCCCACCGGCAGCAGCGTGCTGAGCGACTGCGTGGACGTCATCGATGGCTGCCCGAGCTTTTATGTCTCGCGGCACGAGGCGAAGCACATCGACAATTCCGCGGCGGCCGGCCGCTTTTACCTGCGTACGGGCAGCGAGACCGTCTGCACCGGACCCATCACCGTCGCCGAGGCCTTTGCGCGCGCCGAGCGCGCGCGCTCGTGCGGCGAGCCGGTATTCTTAGCAAGGATCGAGGAGGAGTAAAGAAAATGCTTAAGGTTCTGAAATTCGGCGGCTCGTCGCTCGCCGACGCCCAGCAGTTCGCCAAGGTCAAGGCCATCGTGGAGGCCGACGAGTCCCGCCGTGTGGTCATCGTGTCCGCGCCCGGCAAGCGCTTTTCCGGCGACCACAAGATCACCGACCTTTTGTACCTCTGCGCCGCGCACATTAAATACGGTGTGAGCTGCGAGGAAATTTTCGACATGATCCGCACGCGCTATCTCGAGATCGCGCACGACTGCGGTCTGAAGCTCGACCTGAATCTCGACTTCGACGCCCTGTGGGCGAAGATGCAGGAGGGCATCGAAAAGGACGAGCTGGCCTCGCGCGGCGAATACTTCTCCGCGCGGCTGATGGCCGAGTACCTCGGCTACGAGTTCCTCGACGCCGCCGAGTGGGTGAAGTTCCGCTTCGACGGCACGGTGGATACCGACGCGACCTACGAGGCGCTGCGCCGCGCCGCGGGCGACCGCAGCGTGGTCATTCCCGGCTTCTACGGCGTGATGCCCGACGGGCGCATCCGTACCTTCTCCCGCGGCGGCAGCGACATCACCGGTGCGCTGGCGGCAGCGGCGCTGGACGCCGACGTCTACGAAAACTGGACAGACGTCTCCGGCATTCTGATGGCCGACCCGCGCATCGTGGACGATCCCGCGCCCATCCGCCACCTCACCTACGGCGAGCTGCGCGAGCTGAGCTACATCGGCGCGCAGGTGCTCCACGAGGGCACCATCTTCCCCGTGCGTGAGAAGAACATCCCGCTCAACATCCGCAACACGAACGAGCCGGAGCACCCCGGCACCACCATTCTCGAGAGCATCGAGGAGGACACGAACGACGGCAGCTTCATCACCGGCATCGCGGGCAAGAAGGGCTTCTCCGTCATCACCATCGCCAAGACCGGTATGTCCGGCGACCCCGGCACGCTCGTGCGGATTCTGGAAATTCTCGCCAAGCACGAGGTCAACGTGGAGTATATCCCCTCCGGCATCGACATCATCTCGCTGGTGGTGGAGAGCAAAAAGGTCTCCAAATGCCTCTACGCCATGCTGGGCGAGCTGCAAAAAGAGGTGCAGCCGAATAAGATAACGGTGACGGAGCACATCGCGGTCGTCGCGGCGGTCGGCCGGAAGATGGCGTACCGCCCCGGCGTTTCCGGCAAGATCTTTGCCAAGCTCGGTGAGAACGGCGTGAACATCCGCATGATCACGCAGGGTCCCGAGGAGCTGAACATCATCGTCGGCGTGGAGGAAAAGGACTTCGCGCAGGCCATTCGCGTACTGTATGACAGCTTTGTCAAGGAACATATTTAAGGAAAAGGTGAGGGCAATACCATGAAGCTTTATAATGTAGGTATTCTCGGCGCGACGGGCGCCGTGGGTCAGGAAATGATGAAAATTCTGCTCGAGCGCAAGTTCCCCGTCGGCGAGCTGCGTCCCATCGCCTCCGCGCGCAGCGCGGGCAGCGAGATCGACTTCGGCGGCAGGAAGTGCACGATCGTCGAGGCGTCGGACGATGCCTTTGAGGGTCTCGACATCGTGCTCGGCGCGGCGGAGAACGACATTGCCGAGCGCTTCGCGCCCGCCATCGTCAAGGCCGGCGCGGTGTTCGTCGACAACTCCAGCGCCTTCCGTCTCGACCCCAAGGTGCCGCTGGTCATCCCCGAGATCAATCCCGAGGACGTGAAGTGGCACAGCGGCATCATCTCCAACCCCAACTGCACCACCATCGTCACCCTCGTCGCCATCAACGCGCTGGCGAAGGAAAGCCCCATCGAGACCATCATCGCCAGCTCCTATCAGGCGGTCTCCGGCGCGGGCAAGAACGGCATCGACGAGCTGCACGATGAGGTCGCGGCGCTCGCCGCGGGCAAGCCCGTCGAGCCGAAGGTGTTCCAGTACCAGATCGCCTACAACGTCATCCCCCAGATCGGCGGTGAGGCGTACATGGGCTACACGAGCGAGGAGATGAAGATGCAGAACGAGGGCCGCAAGATCCTCCACCTGCCCGAGATGAAGGTCAGCTGCACCTGTGTGCGCGTGCCCGTGGTGCGCAGCCACTCCGTCTCCGTCGTGCTGCGCACAAAGGAAAAGATCAGTGTCGAGCGCGCGCGTGAGCTGATCGCCGCCGCGCCCGGCTGTAAGCTGACCGACGACCTTGCGAGCAAGGTCTATCCCATGCCGCTCGACACGAGCGATCAGGACCTCGTCTACGTCGGCCGCATCCGCGACGATCTGACCGACGAGCGCGGGCTGAACCTCTGGTGCTGCGGCGACCAGGTCCGCAAGGGCGCGGCGACCAACACCGTACAGATCGCGGAGCTGCTGCTCGAAAAATAAAGGCATTTTTGTGAAAGGGAGCCTCTGTCCGACGCCGGGCAGAGGCCCCCTTTGTTCATTGCGACATTTTTCCCGCCGTTTTTTTGGTAAGATGGACAGGGCAAAGTGCTTTGACTTTTTGGGAAGAGACTGCTACAATAAAAGAAAAGTGGAAACGTTACCGGTAAGGTTCCCGGAAACGGGCTTTGATTTTTTTCATGCAGAGGGTGTCGCTATGACCATCAAGGACATTGCAAAGCTCAGCGGCGTGGGCGTGAGCACGGTCTCCCGTGTACTCAACGACCGCCCCGACGTGAGCGAGGAAAGCCGCCGCCGCGTGCTGGAGGTCATTGCCGAGCACAACTATCTGCCCAACAATTCCGCGCGCAGCCTTGTGCGCACGAAGTCCGACACCGTCGGCCTTGTAGTGCGCGGCGTGCAGAACCCCTTCTACACCGATATCATCCGTGCCATCGAGCATAAGCTCGACCTTGCGGGCTACACGATGGTCATGCGTCAGATCGCCTCCGGCGATGACGAGGTGAAGTGCGGCGCGGTGATGGAGCGCGAAAAGCGCCTGCAGGGCCTCATTTTTCTCGGCGGACGCTCGGATTACTCTCCCGCGGAGCTGGCGCTGCTCAACGTGCCCTTTGTCTGCTGCACCTACACCAACGCCTACGGCACGCTCGATCCGAGCAAGTATTCCTCCGTCTCCATCGCCGACGAGCAGGAGGCCTACCGCGCGGTCATGGAGCTGGCCAAAAAGGGCCACCGCCGCATCGCGGCGCTGACCGCCGACCCCGACGACAGCTCCATCTCCCAGCTGCGCTACTCCGGCTACGCCCGCGCGCTGCGCGAGCTGGGCATCCCGCCCGAGGATGAGGACGTCATCTGCGCGGACGATTTCACTGTGGAAAGCGGCTGCCGCGCCATGCGCGAGCGGCTGAAGCGTCCGGCGGACTTCACCGCCGTCTTTGCCATCGCGGACGACATGGCGATCGGCGCGATGCGCGCCCTGCGCGAGAGCGGGCGCAGCATTCCCGAGGACTGCTCCATCATCGCCATCGACGGCATCAATGTCTCCGAGTACATCCATCCCATGCTCACCACCCTCTGCCAGCCGATGACGGCTATGGGCACGAAGAGCGTCGAGCTGCTGCTCGGCGTCATCCGCGGCGGCGCGCACGACCATCTGACGCTGCCGACCACCCTGCGCGCGGGTGAATCCGTGCGCGACCTGACGAAATGATTTTCCCGCGCCGAGCGCGTGAAAATAAATTTGAATAAGGAGATCAATGAAACATGAAGAAGTATCTTGCGCTTGTCCTGGCACTTGTTATGGCTCTCAGCCTCGTTGCCTGCGGCAACAAGACGGCCGAGGAGCCCTCCGGCGACGGTGACGCCACCGAGGCCGCCGGCCGTGTGTTCTGGCTGAACTTCAAGCCCGAGGCGGACGGCACCCTGCAGAAGGTCGCCGCCATGTACACCGAAAAGACCGGTGTGCCCGTCACCATCCAGACCGCCGCGTCCGGCACCTACAACGAGACCCTGACCGCCGCGATGGATAAGGAAGCGCCTCCCACGATGTTCGTCGTCGGCAACCAGGCCGCCGTGGACACCTGGGGCGACTACTGCTACGACCTGACCGGCACCTCCATCGCGGGTGAGCTGACCACCGACGCCTACAACCTCTACGACGCCGACGGCAAGCTCTGCTCCATCGGCTACTGCTATGAGTGCTACGGCATCATCGTCAACGAGGATCTGCTGGCGAAGGCCGGCTATCAGCTCAGCGACATCACCAACTTCGAGACCCTCAAGGCCGTTGCGGAGGACATCCACTCCCGCGCCGCCGAGCTGGGCTTCGACGCCTTCACCTCCTCCTCCATGAGCGGCGACTCCAGCTGGCGCTTCACCGGCCACCTCGCCAACCTCGAGTATTACTATGAGTCCGTGGACGATCCCGACGCCTGGAAGGTCTGCCCCCCGAGCATCAAGGGCACCTACATGCAGAACTTCAAGAACCTCTGGGATCTCTACATCAACAACAGCGCGGTCGCTCCCTCCACCCTCGCTGCCGGCGGCTATGACGCCCAGGCCGAGTTCGGCAAGGAGCAGGCTGTGTTCTATCAGAACGGCTCCTGGGAGTGGGCGGCTCTGACCGGCACCGGCGATGGTCAGTACGGTCTTGACAACCTCTCCATGATCCCCTTCTACTGCGGCGTTGCCGGTGAGGAGAAGGCCGGTCTGAACTGCGGCACCGAGAACTGCTGGGCCGTGAACGCCAAGGCCTCCGCCGAAGACATTCAGGCTACGCTCGACTTCATGTATTGGCTCGTCACCGACGCTGAGGTCTCCCGTATGCTCGTCGATGAATTCGCCGTCATGCCCTACAAGCAGGCTGCCGAGTCCACCTGCGGCTTCCTGGCCGACGCCAACGCCTATGCCGCCGAGGGCAACTACGTCATGCCTTGGGTCACCAACTTCCAGCCCAACGTCGATGCCTACCGTGAAGCCATCGTCGCCGCGATGAACCAGTATGACAACGATCCCACCGACGCCAACTGGGAGCAGGTCAAGACCGCGTTCGTGGACGGTTGGGCCGTGCAGTACGCTGCCGCCAACGGCTAAGCGTCTCCATACCGCAAAACCTACCATTCTTATGAAGAGGGCGGGCCTTCGCCCGTCCTCTTCTTCTACCACGGCAGAGGCCGCAAGAGGCCCGCGCCGTGCTCAGTCAATCTATCTCGATGGGAGTGATCGAATTGAAGCGTAAACACGACGCAGCAGCCGTCAACAGCTCGCTCGTCCGCCGCCCGATCCGGCGGTGGGCTCCGCTGTTCATGGGTCCCATGCTCTGCGCCTTCGCCATTGGCTTCGTCTATCCGTTCTGCAAGGGCGTGTACCTCTCGTTCTGCAAGTTCAAGACGACCTCGGACGCGCAGTTCATCGGCTTCGGCAACTACATCAAGGCGCTGAACGACGCGAGCTTTGTCCATTCGTTCTGGTACACGGCGCTCTTTGCGCTCGTCTCGCTCGTGTTCATCAACGTGCTGGCCTTCGCCGTGGCCTATGCCCTCACACAGGGCATCAAGGGGAGCAATCTCTTCCGCACGGTGTTCTTCATGCCGAACCTCATCGGCGGCATCGTGCTGGGCTATGTGTGGTCGATGATCTTCGACGGCATCCTCTCGCGCTACGGCACGTCGATCCTGCTGGAGACGAAATACGGCTTCTGGGGCCTCATCATCCTCATGTGCTGGCAGCAGGTCGGCTATATGATGATCATTTACATTGCCGGCTTGCAGGCTGTGCCCGAGGATATGCTCGAGGCCGCGAAGATCGACGGCGCAAACCGCTGGCAGACACTCTGGAAGGTCACCATCCCGAACGTAATGCCCTCCATCACCATCTGCACCTTCCTCACGCTGACGAACAGCTTCAAGCTCTTCGACCAGAACCTCGCCCTCACGGGCGGTCAGCCCTACATCATCCAGTCCGACGGCTCAGCCATCAAGACGACTGAGATGCTGGCGCTGAACATCTACAACACGTTCTACGGGCAGAACGTCAACTCCCGCGGCACCGCGCAGGCCAAGGCCGTTTTGTTCTTCCTGCTCGTCGCCGCCATCGGTTTGATCCAGCTCCGCGCTACGCGCAAAAAGGAGGTGCAGCAGTAATGAACGGTTCCCTTTCCGCCGAACGCCGCCGCAAGACCATTCTTTCGGTCGTGCTGGCCCTCATCTGCATCCTCTACATCCTGCCGGTGCTGGCTGTGGTAGTCAACTCCTTCAAGCTCAACACCTATGTCAAGACCGAGACCTTTGCCCTGCCCACCGCCGAGAGCTTTGCCGGCTGGGCGAACTACATCAAGGGCGTCACCTTCGGCAATTATCCCTTCTGGAAGTCCGCGTTTTACAGCCTTTTCATCACGCTCGTCTCCACGGCGCTGATATTGCTGTGTACCTCGATGGCCGCGTGGTACATCGCCCGCGTGGACAGCAAGCTCTGCCGCGGTGTCTATTACCTCTGCGTCTTTTCCATGGTCGTGCCGTTCCAGATGGTCATGTTCACTCTCTCCAAGACCGCCGACCGCGTGAAGATACCCTACTTTAACTTTGCGAGCGGCAGCCTCGAAAAGGTCGCGCTCAACACGCCCTGGACCATTCCCATCATCTACCTCGGCTTCGGCGCGGGCCTTGCCATCTTCATGTTCGTGGGCTTCGTGAAGTCCATCCCGCTGGAGATCGAGGAGGCCGCCGCCATCGACGGCTGCGGTCCGCTGCGCACCTATTTCTCCGTCGTGTTCCCAATGCTGCGGCCCACGATGATCTCCGTCGGCATCCTCGAGATCATGTGGGTGTGGAACGACTATCTGCTCCCCTATCTCGTGCTCGACAGCACCAAGTACAAGACCATTCCCATCCATATCCAGTACCTCAAGGGCAGCTACGGCACGGTCGATCTCGGCGCGACGATGGCGCTCATCTTCCTGAGCATCGTCCCCGTCATCATCTTCTACCTCTGCTGCCAGAAATACATCATCAAGGGCGTCGCGGCCGGCGCCGTGAAAGGCTGATCTCACATGAATCGTTCCTCCGGCATTCTGATGCCGATCTCCTCGCTCCCCTCGCCCTACGGCATCGGCACGTTCGGCAAGGCGGCGTATGACTTTGCCGATTTTCTCCACGCGGCGGGACAGGGCTACTGGCAGCTCCTGCCGCTCGGCCCTACAAGCTACGGCGACTCGCCGTATCAGAGCTTTTCGACCTTTGCGGGCAACCCGTACTTCATCGACCTCGATCTGCTCATCAAGGATAAGCTGCTCACGCGCAAGGAGGTCACCTCCTGCGCGTGGGGCTCGGAGCCGCGCTACGTCGACTACGGCAAAATTTACGAGAGCCGCTTCGCGCTGCTCGAAAAGGCCAAGGCGCGCGGCTGGGAGCGCGACCGCGAGGCGGTCGCCGCCTTCGAATCGGAAAACAGCCGCTGGCTGCCGGACTACGCGCTCTTCATGGCGCTCAAGCGGCATTTCGGCATGAAGTCCTGGACCGAATGGCCCGACGAAGGCGCGCGGCTGCACAAGACCGACGCGCTCGAGCGCTACCGCGCGGAGCTGCGCGGGGACGTGGAGCTGTTCACCTACATTCAGTTTCTCTTCTTCCGGCAGTGGAGTGCACTCAAGAGCTACATCAACGGTCTCGGCATCCGCATCATCGGCGACATCCCCATCTATGTGGCGATGGACTCCTCCGACGTGTGGAGCGAGCCGGAGAAATTCCAGCTCGACGAGCGAAACGTACCCGTCGAGGTCTCCGGCGTGCCGCCGGACTACTTCAGCGCTGACGGTCAGCTCTGGGGCAACCCGCTCTACGACTACGAGGCCATGCAGAAGGACGGCTTTGAGTGGTGGATCCGCCGCATCGGCGGGGCGGCGAAGCTCTACGATGTCATCCGCATCGACCACTTCCGCGGCTTCGAGAGCTACTGGGCCGTGCCCTATGGCGAGACGACCGCGAAAAACGGCCGCTGGGTCAAGGGCCCCGGCATGGCGCTCGTCGGCGTGCTGACCGGCTGGTTCCACGACATCGAGTTCATCGCCGAGGATCTCGGCTATCCCACGCCGGAGGTCACGCAGCTGCTTGCCGACTCGCGTCTGCCCGGCATGAAGGTGCTGGAATTCGCCTTCGACTCGCGCGACACGAGCAGCTATCTGCCGCACAGCTACGGGGAGAACTGCATCTGCTACACCGGCACGCACGACAACGCGCCCCTCGCCCTTTGGCGCACGGAGGCGGATAAGGCGGATATTGCCTTCGCCGTGCAGTACCTTGGGCTCAACGACCGAGAGGGCTTCAACCGCGGCATCATCCGCGGCGGCATGAGCTCGGTGGCAAAGCTCTTCGTCGCGCAGATGCAGGACTGGCTCGACCTCGGCGCGGGCCACCGCATGAACATCCCCGGCACGAGCCGCGGCAACTGGGAGTGGCGTATGCTCCCGGGTGAGGCGAGCAAAAAGCTCGCCGGGCAGATCCGCGAAATGACGCGCATCTACGGAAGATCATAAAAGCTGTGAGCGAAAGGGCTGCCGCCAGCAGCCCTTTTCCATTTGACGCGGGCGCAAAAGCATGGTATCGTAGAGAAAAACGGATGCGCCGCGCCGCGGCGCTTTTTCAGAGGACAGGCCATGAAAAAACTCACCATCGGGATACTCGCCCATGTCGACGCGGGCAAAACGACCCTCTCCGAGGGCCTTTTGTATGCCGCGGGCGCACTGCGCACGCTCGGCCGCGTCGATCACGGCAATGCCTTTCTGGATACCGAAGCACTCGAACGCGAGCGCGGCATCACCATCTTTGCCAAGCAGGCGGTGCTCGACTGCGGCGGCACGCACATCACGCTGCTCGATACGCCGGGCCACGTCGATTTCTCCGCCGAAGCGGAGCGCACCCTGCAGGTGCTCGACTACGCGATCCTTGTCATCAGCGGCACGGACGGCGTGCAGGGCCACACCCGCACGCTCTGGCGGCTGCTGGAGCGCTACGGCGTGCCGACGTTCCTCTTCATCAACAAGATGGACCTTGCGGGCGCGGACCGCGCGGCGCTGCTGACGGATCTGCAAAAGAGCTTCGGCGCGTGCGTCGATCTCGGCGCGGAGCCGAACGAGCGCGACGAGCACGCCGCGCTGACCGACGAAGCAGCTCTCGAGGAGCTGCTGGAGCGCGGCGCGCTTTCGGATGACACGCTCGCCGCTTTGATCTCCGCGCGAAAAATTTTCCCCTGCTGCTTCGGCTCCGCGCTCAAAAATGAGGGCGTGGCGGAGTTTTTGCAGCTGCTCACGCGCTTCACGCGCGAGCCGGCGCGCGGCACGGACTTCGGCGCGCGCGTCTTTAAGATCTCCCGCGACGCGCAGGGCACACGGCTCACGCACCTGAAGGTCACCGGCGGGACACTGCGGGCAAAAATGCAGCTTCCCAGCGGCAAGGCCGACCAGCTCCGGCTTTACTCCGGTGCGAAGTTCCGCCCGCTCGACGCGGCGGGCGCGGGCGAGGTCGTGGCCGTCACGGGCCTTGCGGACACCTATCCAGGGCAGGGGCTCGGGGCGGAGGCGGACGGCGAAAAGCCAGTGCTGCAAAGCGTTCTGACCTACCGCATCCTCCTGCCCGACGGCACAGACGCGCACACCGTCCTCCCAAAGCTGCGCGAGCTGGAGGACGAGGACCCGATGCTCCGCATCGTGTGGGAGGAAGCGTCCGGCGAGCTGCACGCCGAGCTGATGGGCGAGGTGCAGCTGGAAATTTTGCAGCGACTCACATCCGACCGCTTCGGCCTCTCCGTCACGTTCGGCGAGGGCGGCATCGTTTACAAGGAGACCATTGCCAACACCGTCGAGGGCGTGGGGCACTTTGAGCCGCTGCGCCACTACGCCGAGGTGCATCTGCTGCTCGAGCCCGCCCCGCGCGGGAGCGGTGTTCAGCTTGCCTCCGCCTGTCCGACGGACGAGCTGGACCTCAACTGGCAGCGTCTCATTCTCACGCACCTTGCCGAGCGCGCGCATCCCGGCGTGCTGACGGGCAGCGCGCTGACCGACGTAAAAATGACGCTCCTCGCGGGCCGCGCGCACCTCAAGCACACCGAGGGCGGCGATTTCCGGCAGGCGACCTACCGCGCCGTGCGGCAGGGTCTGATGCAGGCCGAGAGCGTGCTGCTCGAGCCGTTCTATGATTTCCGTCTTGAGCTGCCGCCGGAGTGCGTGGGCCGCGCAATGACCGACCTTGCCGCGATGGGCGGCTCGGCGGACGCGCCGGAAACGGTCGGCGGAGAAGCGGTGCTCACCGGCTTCGCGCCGGTCAAGGGACTGCGCAGCTACGCGCGTGAGGTCGCGGCCTACACCCGCGGACGCGGACGTCTGAGCTGCACCCTGCGCGGCTACGAGCCCTGCGCGGACGCGGAGAACGTCATCGCCGCCATCGGCTACGATCCCGAGCGCGACGCGGAAAACCCCACCGGCTCGGTGTTCTGCGAGCACGGCGCGGGCGTCTACGTTCCGTGGAACGAGGTCAAGGCCCGCGCGCACGTCCCCTGCGTCCTGCAGGAGCACCCCACCGAAGCCGCCGAACCCATGCCGACACGCAGCCGCGCGTCCTCCGGCTCCGCCGCCGAGGACAAGGAGCTGCTCGCCATCTTCGAGAGCACCTACGGCAAGGTCGAGCGCCGCGCGTTCGAGCCCAAGCGCGCGCCCGCGCGCACCGCGCTCGACGAGACGCGCTATAACATCAAAAATCAGAAGACCGGTCCCGAGTATCTGCTCGTGGACGGCTACAACATCATCTTCGCGTGGGACGCGCTCAAAAAGCTCGCCGCGCAGGACGTCGCCGCCGCGCGCGAGGCGCTCGCGGGCATCCTCGCCAACTACCGCGGCTGGCGCAGATGCGAGATCATTCTGGTCTTCGACGCTTACAAGGTCAAGGGCAATCCCGGCTCGATGGAAAAGAAAAACGGCATCTACATCGTCTACACCAAGGAGGCGCAGACCGCCGACAGCTACATCGAGCGCGCGACCTACGACCTCGGCAAAAACCACCGCGTCCGCGTCGCCACGTCGGACAACATGGAGCAGGTCATCATCCTCGGTCACGGCGCGCTGCGCATCTCCGCCCGCGCGTTTGAGGAGGAGGTCGCCGAGGCCGAGGGGCAGATCAGCGACCTCATCGAGCGCTGGAACGTGCGGGACTTCGATCTGCGCCGCGTGCGCGCCACCGCGACCATCATTGACAAATAAGGAAGAGAAAGGGTCCTGAGACCTTTTCTCTTTTTTCCCCTTGACAAATACCCCATAGGGGTATATAGTGCAGATACCCCCAAGGGGTATATCGCTATCAGGGAGGCACGGTATATGGACCGATCGGAATGCTGCCGCTGCTCGCAGCGCAAAAAGGAGCGCTCGCCGGAGGAGTACAAAAAGCTCATTCACCGGCTCAACCGCATCGAGGGGCAGATCCGCGGCATCCGCAGCATGGTGGAGTCCGGCGCGTACTGTCCCGACATTTTAGTGCAGGCCGCGGCGGTCAACGCGGCGGTCAACGCCTTCAACAAGGAGCTGCTTGCCGCGCACATCCGCACCTGCGTGGCGGAGGATATCCGCGCCGGCAGGGACGAGACGATCGATGAGCTGGTGACGACGCTTCAAAAGCTCATGAAATGAGCGAAAAGCGCACAACCTAACCGCAATTTCACAGAACCGAGGAACACGCAATGACACAATACAATGTGACCGGCATGAGCTGCGCCGCCTGCTCGGCCCGGGTCGAAAAGGCGGTGAGCAGGGTCCCGGGCGTCACGTCCTGCTCGGTGAGCCTGCTGACGAACTCGATGGGCGTGGAGGGCGCCGCCGCGCCGCAGGACATCATCGCCGCCGTGCAGGCGGCGGGCTATGGCGCGTCCTTAAAGGGCGCGGGCAAAGCCGCGCCGAGCGCTGCCGAGGCGGAGGCCGCGCTGGAGGATCACGAAACGCCGAAGCTGAAGCGCCGGCTGCTCTGGTCGCTCGGCTTCCTGCTCGTGCTGATGTATTTCTCAATGGGACACATGATGTGGGGCTGGCCGCTGCCCGCGTTCTACACGGACAACCATGTGGCGATGGGCCTGACCCAGCTGCTTTTAACGGTCGCCGTCATGGTCATCAACCAGAAATTCTTCATCAGCGGCTTCCAGAGCCTGTGGCGCCGTGCGCCGAACATGGATACGCTCGTTGCCCTCGGCGCGACGGCAGCCTTCGGCTACAGCACCTACGCCCTCTTCGCCATGACCGGCGCACAGGTGCGCGGCGACACGGAGGCCGTGATGGCCTACATGATGGACTTCTACTTCGAGTCCGCCGCCATGATCCTCACGCTCATCACCGTCGGCAAGATGCTCGAGGCCCGCTCCAAGGGCCGCACGACCGACGCGCTCAAAGGCCTGATGAAGCTCGCGCCGCAGACCGCGACGGTCGAACGCGACGGCCGGGAGCTTGAGGTCCCCATCGAGCAGGTGCAGAAGGATGACATCTTCGTGGTCCGCCCAGGCGAAAGCATCCCCGTGGACGGCGTGGTGCTTGACGGCGCAAGCGCCGTCAACGAGGCGGCGCTGACGGGCGAGAGCCTGCCGGTGGACAAGGCCGCAGGCGACACGGTCTCCGCCGCGACGGTCAACCAGTCCGGCTTCCTGCGCTGCCGCGCCACGCGCGTCGGCGAGGACACCACGCTTTCGCAGATCATTCAGATGGTCAGCGACGCCGCCGCGACCAAGGCCCCCATCGCAAAGATCGCGGACAGGGTCTCCGGCGTATTCGTGCCGGCCGTCATTGCCATCGCGGCGGTAACGACCGCCGTGTGGCTGCTGCTCGGTCAGAGCGTCGGCTTTGCCCTCGCGCGCGGCATTTCCGTGCTCGTCATCAGCTGTCCCTGCGCGCTGGGGCTCGCCACGCCCGTCGCCATTATGGTCGGCAGCGGACTGGGCGCGAAGAACGGCATCCTCTTCAAAACCGCCGCGTCGCTGGAGGAGACGGGCCGCGTGGACATCGTCGCGCTGGACAAGACCGGCACCATCACCGCAGGCGAGCCGCAGGTCACCGAGCTTCTTCCCGCAGGCGGCGTGCGCGCATCGGAGCTGCTTCGCGCAGCGCTTGCGCTCGAGCAGAAAAGCGAGCATCCGCTCGCCCGCGCGATCCTCGCCAGGGCGCAAGCCGACGGCCTGACCGCAGATGAGGTCACGGACTTCCGGGCGCTCTCCGGCAGCGGCCTGACCGCCGTGCGGAACGGGCAGACGCTCTGCGGCGGCAGTCTCGCCTACGTTTCCACCGCATTGGAGGTCTCCCCCGCCATGCGCGAGCGCTGCGAGGCGCTTGCGGAGGACGGCAAAACGCCGCTGCTCTTCAGCGAAAACGACAGACTCCTCGGCGTCATCGCCGTGGCGGACGTCATCAAGCCCGACAGCCCGCAGGCCGTGCGCGAGCTGCGGAATATGGGCATCGAGGTCGTCATGCTCACGGGCGACAACGAGCGCACGGCGCACGCCATCGGCGCCGCCGCGGGCGTGGACCGCGTGATCGCCGGCGTACTGCCCGACGGCAAGGAAGCGGAGATCCGCCGCCTGCGCGAGCGCGGCAAGGTCGCCATGGTCGGCGACGGCATCAACGACGCTCCCGCGCTCACCCGCGCGGACGTCGGCATCGCCATCGGCGCGGGCGCGGACGTCGCGCTCGACGCGGCAGACGTGGTGCTGATGAAGAGCCGCCTGAGCGACGTGCCCGCCGCCATCCGTCTGAGCCGCGCGACGCTGCGCAACATCCACCAGAACCTCTTCTGGGCGTTTTTCTACAATACGCTCGGCATCCCGCTGGCCGCGGGCGTGTTCGTCCCGCTGGGGCTGACGCTCAACCCCATGTTCGGCGCGGCGGCGATGAGCCTGTCGAGCTTCTGTGTGGTGTCCAACGCCCTGCGGCTGAATCTCTTCAAGCTCCGCGACCCGAAGCGCGACCACAAGCACAGGAAAAAGCCTGCCTCTGAAAACACGGCACCGGCAGAAGAAAAAACTACAACGAAAAAGGAGAAGGAACCCATGAAAAAGACAATGAAGATCGAAGGCATGATGTGCGCCCATTGCGAGGCGGCCGTCAAAAAGGCGCTCGAGGCCATTCCCGAGGTCGTGGACGCCGAGGTCAGCCACACCGCCGGCACCGCCGTTGTGACACTGCAGTCCCCCGTGGACGATGCTGCGCTCAAAAAAGCGGTGGAGGACAAGGGCTACAAGGTCCTCGGCATCGAATAAGGCAAAAGAGAAGGAAAGCGCGCTCGGATCCGAGTGCGCCTTCCTTCTCTCTTTTCTTTATGCCGCGATCGGCATTACCGGGGGGAGCGTGATGATCGTCGCGCCTGCGGGCGGAGCCGTGAGCGGCTTCTCGCTCGTCGTGCGGACGCTGACCGCCGCGGCAAAGCTCACGTCGCAGACATTGCGCAGCTGGACCGCTCCCTTGACGGTCATGCGGCTGCTGTTCCCCGTGAGTGTATAGTCGATGCGGAACGCCGCCGCCTCCTTCGCGTTCATCGCCGCCGTGTACTTGAGCTCCACGCTGCCGTCGCTGCGCAGCGTCAGGTCAATACTCAGCTCCTCGACGCCGCTGTCCGCGATAAAGCCCGGGGTGGCTTCTGCCAGCAGCATCGCAAGCTCCTCCTTGCCGAAGTGCCACTTATAGCCGCTGCCAGACTTGGTGAAGGTCTCGTCGCCGAACAGCTCGACCGCGGCGACGGCAAGCTGCTCCGTACCGCTCCAGCTCTCAAAGAACCCGTTCGCGTCGCCTTGCTTCACCATGGCATAGAGAATGTGGCCGACGGTGCGGCCGTCCCTGCCGCCGTACATCGACCTGTAGAGGTCGGAGAAGCTCATCACAGCGTCCGTCGCATACCATGCGCCGGAAACGGCCTGCGTGCCGCCCACCTCCGCCATCAGCGCGTCAAAGAGCGGGGATCGGAAGTATAGCTTGTCAGAGAAAACAGCCTCCAGCTCCGGCTTGATGACCGTCGCGCGATAGGCCTCCGGCAACGGCTCGCCGGCAAGGCTCTCAAAATACTCCGTCAGATCGCTGAGGTTGGCGCTCAGGCTCATGCTCATGCCGTCCTTGCCCAGCAGCACGGACGCCTTGCCGGAATACGGATAGCTGCGGTCGCCCTTGATGGAGTCGATGACCTTGACCGTGCCGGAGAGGGTCACATCCTCCTTATAATTCTTGGAGGCGTCAAAGTGCTTCGCATTTCCGGCCAGATAGCCGTTGAGAATGGTGAGACGGCTGTCCACCTTCTCCGCAAAGGTCTCTCCGTCGAGCAGGAACGCCATGCGGTAGCCGTTGTCCCAGAACACGTCGTAGCCGAGCACCTGCGAGAAGAAGCGTACCGGCACCATCGTGCGGTTGGAGGGCGTCACATAGGAGTGGACGTCCATCTTCACCGTCGAGCCGTCGGCGCGCGTGATGACGTCGCTGCCGACAACATGGGTAAAGCTCGCCTTCTCACCCGTTACGATAGCGGTCTTGGTGGCCTGGTCAAATTCGATCCTTGCGCCCATGGCCTCCAGCGCGGCGCGCAGCGGCACCATCGTGCGCCCGTTCTTCACCTCGGGCACCGCGTCGGTGAAAGCAATGCATCGGTCGCCCAGCAGCACATTGACCTGCCCGGCCACGCCGCCGAGCGCCTTGATGTTCTGCTCGCGCTGTTCCTTTGAAACCGTCGCGGCAGCCTTCGGATCGGCGCTGACGAGAATATAGGTCGGACCGTCGGCTCCGCCGATGATGCCAATATCCTCGCCCGCCGCGCTTGCGGGGACGGCCAGCGCCAGCGCCAACATCAGCGCCAGCAGAAGAGCGATCAGTTTTTTCATTTTTCCATTCTCCTTCCCTGTGTGGGTCCATTGGGTATCCTGTTCCTTCAGCGTACCATAAACGCCGCTCTTTTGCAAGGGCTTTGCCCCGTTTTCCGCCCTCCTACGAAATGTCCGCCAGTTCCAGATACTTGTAGCCGTTCTCTGCGATATGGTCCTTGCGGCCCTGCAGATTGTCGCCGAGGAGCAGATCGAATACCTGCGCGGTCGCCTCCGCGTCCTCGGGCATGACCTTGATGAGACGGCGCGTTTCGGGGTTCATGGTCGTCAGCCACATCATCTCCGGGTCGTTCTCGCCGAGGCCCTTGGAGCGGTCGACCTTATAGCGCTTGCCCTCAAGCGTTTTTACGATGTCGTTCTTCTCCTTGTCGGAGTAGGCGAACCACGTCTTGTCGCCGCAGTTGATCTCAAAAAGCGGCGTTTCCGCGATGTAGACATAGCCCTCGCGGATGAGCGTGGGGCAGAGACGGTAGATCATCGTCAGGATCAGCGTGCGGATCTGGAAGCCGTCCACGTCCGCATCGGTGCAGATGACGACCTTGCTCCAGCGTAGATTGTTGAGGTCGAAGGCGTTGAGCTCCTTGACCGCCTTGCCCTGCACCTCCACGCCGCAGCCGAGCACCTTCAGAAGATCGGTGATGATCTCGCTCTTGAAAATACGGGCGTAGTCGGCCTTGAGGCAGTTCAGGATCTTGCCGCGCACGGGCATGATGCCCTGAAACTCCGCGTCGCGCGAGAGCTTGACGCTGCCAAGAGCGCTGTCGCCCTCAACGATATAAATTTCGCGGCGGGACACGTCGCGCGTGCGGCAGTCCACGAACTTCTGCACGCGGTTGGAAATGTCGATATTGCCGGAGAGCTTTTTCTTGATGTTCAGCCGCTGCTTTTCCGCGCTCTCGCGGCTTCTTTTGTTGATGAGCACCTGCTCGGCGATCTTGAGCGCCTCGACGCGGTTCTCGATGAAGTAGGTCTCCAGGCGGGACTTCAAAAAGTCCGTCATGGCCTCCTGCACGAATTTGTTCGTGATGGACTTCTTCGTCTGGTTCTCGTAGCTCGTCTGCGTGGAGAAGTTGTTGGACACCAGCACAAGGCAGTCCTCCACGTCCTGCCAGGTAATCTTGCTCTCGTTCTTCTGGTATTTGCTGCTGTCCTTGAGATACTTGTCGATGGCGTAGACGAAGGCCGTCTTAGTCGCCTTTTCCGGCGCGCCGCCGTGCTCGAGCCACGAAGAGTTGTGGTAATGCTCCACAATGCTCACGCGGTTTGAGAAGCAGCACGCGCAGGAGAGCTTGACCTTGTACTCCGGTTTATCTTCGCGGTCGCGGCCGCGGCGCTCCGTCTCCCAGAAAACGGGCGTGGTCAGCGCGCCCTCTCCGGCCAGCTCGGTCACATAGTCCACGATGCCGTTTTCGTAGAGGAACTCCTGCGTCTCGAATTTGCCGCCCACCTGATCGCGGAAGCGGAACGTGATGCCCGCGTTGACGACCGCCTGTCGGCGCAGCACGTCGGTAAAATACGACGCGGGGATGTTGATGTCGGTAAACACGTCGAGATCGGGCAGCCAGCGCGTGAGCGTGCCGGTCTTCTTGCCGCGGTCGGTCGGCTCGATCTTCAGCTCCTCGCCCTTTTTGCCGGTGATCTGCCCGCGCTCAAAGTGGAGGGAATATTTGTTCCCGTCGCGCCAGACGGTCACATCCATATAGCGCGAGGCGTACTGCGTGGCGCAGGCGCCGAGGCCGTTGAGGCCGAGGGAGTATTCGTAGTTGTCGCCGTCGAGATTGTTGTACTTGCCGCCGGCGTAAAGCTCGCAGTACACAAGCTCCCAGTTGTAGCGCTTTTCCTTGGGGTTCCAGTCCACGGGACAGCCGCGCCCGTTGTCCTCCACCTCGATGCTGCCGTCGGCGTAATGCGTGAGCGTGATGACCTTGCCGTGCCCCTCGCGCGCCTCGTCGATGGAGTTCGAGAGGATCTCGAACACCGCGTGCTCGCAGCCGTCCAGTCCGTCCGAGCCGAAGATAACGCCCGGGCGCTTGCGCACGCGCTCCGCGCCCTCGAGTAAGGAAATGCTCTCGTTGCCGTAATTCTTTCCTGCCTTTGCCATTTGTCTTCTCCGTTTCCATAGGATACTATTCCTTGTATATTATAGCCGCTCCGTCCCACAATAGCAAGTGTTTTGATGCGCTCCCGCGCCGCGTCCCGCGCTTGTTAAAAACTCGCGCAGCATTCTCAAATAGTTTTTGTATCGGTCAAAAAATAATCGAGCGTCAACCTGTAAATTTCTTGTAAAATCAAGGTTATTCACAGTTTCCACAGAGTTATCCACATTCATTATGTCAACACAAAATCACGCAAAAAATGCGCTTTTTCTCTCCCCTTCGACCTCTTGCAATGTGCGCGCAGGTGTGCTACCATAGGCGCAGAAAATCCGCGTGCGCTCCATTCCGCACGCAGACAAGGAGGACCCATTCCATGCAGGCATTTGAATTTTACTGCCCGACTAAGATCTATTTCGGCAAGGGCGCGGAGGCCCGCGTCGGCGAGGCGGTCAAGCACTTCGGCGGCACGAAGGTCTTTATCGTCTACGGCGGCCACAGCGCCGTGAAGAGCGGGCTTATCGCGCGCATTGAGCAAACGCTCACCGACGCGGGGCTTGAGCACATGAGCTTCGGCGGCGTGCAGCCCAACCCGCGCCTGTCCCACGCGCGCGAGGGCGTGCAGAAGGCGCTCGCGTTCGGCGCGGACTTCATTCTCGGCGTCGGCGGCGGCAGCGTGATGGACACGTCCAAGGCCATCGCCCACGGCGTCGCCAACCCCGAAACGGACATCTGGGATTTCTGGAGCAAGAAGGCAGCGCTTACCAAAACGAGCAGGCTCGGCGCGGTGCTGACCATCTCCGCCGCCGGCAGCGAGACGAGCGACAGCGCCGTGCTCACGAACGATGAAACGACGCTCAAGCGCGGTCTGAACACCGATCTGCAGCGTCCGCTCTTCGCCATCATGGACCCCGAGCTGACCTATACGCTCCCGCGCTATCAGGTCGGCTGCGGCGTGGTGGACATCATGATGCACACGCTTGAGCGCTACTTCAACCCCGGCCATCCCTCCAACCGCATGACCGACGAGATCGCCGAGGGTCTGCTGCGCACGGTGATCGACGCGGGCCGCGTCGCCATGCAGGACAGTCACAATTATGACGCCATGAGCGAGATCATGTGGGCCGGCTCCCTCTCGCACAACAACCTCACGGGCCTCGGCGGCGTGAAGGACTTCTCCGTGCACCAGTTCGGTCACGAGCTCTCCGGTATGTTCGACGCCGCGCACGGCGCGACGCTCTCGGTCATGTGGCCGCAGTGGGCGCGCTATGTGGTGGACACCGATCCCGCGCGCTTCGCGCACTACGGCGAGGCCGTTTGGCGCCTTACCCGCAAGGACGGCGAGAGCGACCGTGACCTTGCCCTCCGCGCCATCGACACGACCGAGGAGTTTTTCCGCTCCATTGATATGCCGACCACCTTCACCGAGCTCGGCATCGGCGTGCTCAGCGAGGAGCAGCTACGCGAGCTTGCCGAGCGCTGCACCTTCTTTCACACCCGCGTTGTCGGCAAGTTCTGCCCGCTCGATTACGACGACATCCTCGCCGTCTATCGCATGGCAAACAAGTAAACCGCACAAAGGAAAGGCGTGCCGGACGGCACGCCTTTCTCTCTATTTACCGTTTCAAAATGCCCAGAAGCCCGCGCCTGAGGATCCGCCCACCCGCGGAGACGAGCTGCGTCTCGATTTTAGACTGGAGCCGCTCGGCCTTTTTCTTTGCCGCGGCAGCCTCACGCTCGCGCTGCCGCTCGAGCTTTTTCTGCTCGGCCTCGGCGGCCCTCTCCGCCTTTCGGCGCGCCTCGTCCTCCAGCTTTTGTGCGCGGCGGCGCTCCTCATCCTCCAGCTTCTGCGCGCGCCTGCGCTCCTCGTCCTCTAACTTCTGGCGGCGCTTTTCCTCGGCGGCCTCCTCCTTGGCGCGCTGCTTTTCCTGCTCCGCAGCCAGCCTTTCCTGCGCGAGGCGGTCCTCCTCCTGCTGCTTTTGCAGCGCCGCGGCATCCGCCTGCTCGGTCAGCACCTCGTAGGCGGAGAGATTGTCCACCGCGTCGTCGTACTTCTCCATGCCGTCATGCAGCATGGCCTTCATGCGCGCCATCGGCTCGGGCGCACCCATGAGGCTCTGCGGGCAGACGATCTTCGTGCGCTGCACGACCGCCGGCACGCCCGACGCATTCAGGAACGAGGTCAGCGCCTCGCCGACGCCGAGCTCCATGATGGCGTCCTCCGCGCGGAAGGCGGGGTTGGCGCGGAACGCCTGCGCCGCGACGCGCACAGCCTTCAGCTCGGCGGGCGTATAGGCGCGCAGCGCGTGCTGCACGCGGTTGGAGAGCTGCGCGAGCACTGCGTCGGGAATATCGCTCGGGCTCTGCGTCACGAAGAACACGCCCACGCCCTTCGAGCGGATGAGCTTAACGGTCTGCTCGATCTTCTGCACGAGGACCGTCGGCGCGTCGCGGAAGAGCGTGTGCGCCTCGTCGAAGAAGAACACCAGCTTGGGCTTTTCCAGATCGCCCGCCTCGGGCAGGCTCTCAAACAGCTCCGAGAGCATCCACAAAAGGAAGCTCGCGTAGAGCGTCGGGTTCTGCACCAGCTTCACGCAGTCGAGCACGTTGACCATGCCGCGGCCGTCCGCGTCGGTGCGCATCCAGTCATAGATGTCGAGCGGCGGCTCGCCGAAGAAGAGGTCGCCGCCCTGCTGCTCAAGCGGCAGCAGCGCGCGCAGGATCGCCGCGACGGACTGCGGCGTGATGTTGCCGTAGGTCATCATGTACTCCGCGCGGTGCTCACTGACGTAGTTCAGCATGGCGCGCAGGTCCTTGAGATCGAGGAGCAGCAGCCCCTTGTCATCCGCGATGCGGAACATGATGTGCAGGATGCCCTCCTGCGCGGGCGTAAGGCTGAGGATGCGGGACAAAAGCTCAGGCCCCATGTCGCTCACCGTCGCGCGGACGGCGTGGCCGCCGGTCTGATAAATGTCCCAGAAGGTCGTGGGATAGCCCTTATAAGTAAAGCTGCCGCGCAGGCCAAACCGATCGATGCGCTTTTCCATGCCCTCGCTGCTCACGCCGGGGGCGCAGATGCCCGCGACATCGCCCTTGACGTCGCACAGGAACACCGGCACGCCCGCGTCGGAAAAGCTTTCGGCCATCACTTTCATCGTGATGGTCTTGCCCGTGCCGCTCGCGCCCGCGATCAGGCCGTGGCGGTTGCACATATTGAGCGCAAGCTCCACGCGCGCGCCGTCCGCAAGTCCCATGTAGATCTTACCGTTTTCGTACATCGTGCCATCCTCCGTTGTTTGATTCGATGGCAACATTATAGAATACCGTGCGGCGCGGCGCAAGAGAAAAGCGCGGCCCCGCCGCGCTTTTTTCTATCCCATCAGCATCAGCACCACGCCGTACACGACGCTCGCAAGCGTGCCAAACACGATCACCGGCCCCGCGATGACGAACATCTTTGCCGCCATGCCGGTGATGATGCCCTCGGCCTTGAAGTCGATGGCGGGCGAGACGACGGAGTTGGCAAAGCCCGTGATCGGCACGAGCGTGCCCGCCCCCGCGAAGCGGGCAAGGGAATTATACAGGTTCAGCCCCGTGGTCAGCGCCGCTAAAAAGATAAGCGTGACGGAGGTCGCGGTACCCGCGTCGGTCTTGTCGAGCCCGAGGGACCTGTAGCCGTCCAAAATGAGCTGACCGAGCACGCAGATCGCGCCGCCGATCAGAAAGGCGAGCGCCGTATCCTTGACGATGGGGGATCTCGGCGACTTCTGCTTGATATACGCCTGATATTCCTGCGGTGACATATCCATAAGATCACTCCTTTTGGCATAGCATTTCCAGCGGGAGTATTTTTATCCATCGTTGCCTTTCCCCGCAAAATCGGCTACAATGGACGCGAGGTGATACCATGCGCTCACTTGGGCTTTACATCCACATTCCGTTCTGCAAGGCGAAGTGCATTTACTGCGACTTCTACTCCCTGCCGCGCGCCGAGGGACAGATGGACGCTTACGTCTCCGCGCTGACCGTGCAGCTCGCCGCGTGGCGGGAGCGCGCGGCGGACTGCACCGTAGACACCGTTTACTTCGGCGGCGGCACGCCGAGCTATCTCGGCCCCGACCGCCTGCGCCGCCTTCTGGACGCGGTTTTTCAAAGCTACCGCGTCGCCCCCGGCGCGGAGATCACGCTCGAGGCCAACCCCGACAGCGCGCAGGATATTTCCGCCCTGCGGCAGCTGCACGATGCAGGCTTCGACCGCCTCTCGCTCGGGATGCAGTCCGCGGACGACGCGGAGCTGCGGCGCATCGGGCGCGTCCACACGCACGCGCAGACCGTCCGCGCGGTGGAGAACGCCCGCGCCGCGGGCTTTGACAATTTGAGTCTCGACCTCATCTACGGTCTGCCCGAGCAGACGATGACGCGCTGGCAGGCAAACCTCGACGCTGCGCTCTCGCTCGCGCCCGAGCATCTTTCCTGCTACGGGCTGAAGGTCGAGGAAGGCACGCCGCTCTTTGCGCAGCGCGAGCGCTTCACGCTGCCGGACGACGACACGCAGGCGGATATGTACCTCTCCGTGGTCGGGCTTCTCGCGCGGCGGGGCTATGAGCAATATGAGATCTCCAACTTCTGCCGCCCGGGACGGGCGTCCCGCCACAACAGCCGTTACTGGACGCTCGCGGAATACCTCGGCTTCGGCCCCGGCGCGCACAGTGACTTCGGCGGCGAGCGCTTTGCGCTCGCGCGCGATCTCGACGCCTACCTTGCGGGACACACCGTCTATTCCGAGCGCTCCGCGCCCTCGGCGCGTGAGCGGGAGACCGAGCGCGTCATGCTCGCGCTCCGCACGACCCGCGGCGTCGCCGCGGATACGCTGCCAGAAGCCGCGCGGCGCATTCTCCGGAATTGTGAAGCCCACGGCCTCGCCCATCTTTCCGGCGGCTTTTATGCCCTCACGCCCCGCGGCTTTCTGGTCTCCAACGCCATCCTTGTCGATCTTTTGGAAACAATGGAGCTTTGACGGAACTTTTTTCCGTCTTTCTTCGTCTTTACTTTTAAGGGCCGTCATGGTATAGTAACGTTATGTCAACTTTTGCTGTGCAAACGCATAGCAAAAACAGGTATGTGCCGTATTTCAAAAGGAGATCATTATGAAAGCACTGTCCCGCAAATGCACCGCCTTTCTCTTATCCCTCACCCTGCTGCTGACGCTCGCGCCGACGGCGCTCGCCTCCGAAGCGCTGGGCGACGACCTTGACCTGCGCTCGACAACGCTCAACCGCGGCGCCGAGCTCGGCGAGGGCACGTTCTGGAGCAATACCTTCTCCGACCTGCGGCAGGAAAACTACGTCGTCTACACGCCGAACACGAGCGTGACGCCCATCGTCACCTACGGCGATTACACCACCGCGACGAGCACCGTCTCCGCCGCCGCCAGAAAACTGGAGGAGCAGGGCCTGCGTGTGGTCGCGGGCATCAACGGCGACTACTACGATACGCTCAACGGCGCGCCGCTCGGCACGGTGATGACCGATGGCGTGCTGCGCGTCGCCTCCGCGAGCAACTATGCCGTCGGCTTCCGCGCGGACGGCACAGCCATCCTCGGCGCTCCGGCGCTGGCAATGCAGGTCGAGAGCGCCAACACGTCCTTTTCCATTGCCGCCGTCAATCAGGTGCGCTACTCCTACGGCGGCATCTACCTCTACACCTACGATTTCAACGCCCGCCGCTCCACCGGCACCAACGCCGCGGGCTATGACGTGGTCTGCTCGGCGGTCGACGGCCGCCTGAGCATCGGCGAAACGCTGACGCTCACCGTGGACGAGATCCTGCCCGAGGCCACCGACACCGCCGTGAGCGAGGGCAAATACGTCCTGACGGCGAACCTCCTCTCCGGCGAGGAGAACCTCGCTCTGCTGCGTGCGCTCGCGGTCGGCGACACGCTGACCGTCACCGTCCGCGCGGCGGACGGGGGCTGGAACGACGTGGACTACATGATCGGCGCGCTCTATCAGCTCGTGGAGAACGGCGAGGTCTGCAAGGGGCTTGAGGCCGGCGCTGCGCCGCGCACCGCCATCGGTCAAAAGGCCGACGGCAGCCTTGTGCTCTACACCATCGACGGCCGCCGGAAGGGCTACTCCATCGGCGCGAGCCTGACGCAGGTCGCGCAGCGCATGATCGAGCTCGGCTGCGTGACCGCGCTGAGCCTGGACGGCGGCGGCTCGACGACTCTGTGCGTCACGCTGCCGGAGGACGGCAATGCCGGCGTCTACAACACCCCCTCCGAGGGCAGCCTGCGCGCCGTGACGAACCACATCTTCCTCGTTGCGTCGAATGAGCCGAGCGGCACGCTCGACCACATCGCGCTGCGCCCGGAAAGCGACCGCGTGCTCGCGGGCGCGCAGGTCCTGCTCCGCGCCTCCGCCATCGACACGAACTACATCCCCATGGATAAGGAGGTATCCATCGCGAGCGACCGCGGCAGCGTGCGGACCGACGAGCTGGGCAATACGGTCCTGACCGCGCCGAAAACCGCCGGCACCGTGACCGTCGGCGCAAAGGCCGGCGGCAAGTACACCACCGCCGAGCTCCGCGTGATCGAGACGCCGGACGAGATCCGCCTCGGCAAAAGCGGCACACTCACCGAGCTGCGCGTCTCCCCCGGCGCGAGCGTCGAGCTGACCGCGCAGGCGTATCAAAACCACCTCTCCCTGCTCGCGCAGAACTCCTGCTTCACCTGGACCACCGAGGGCGGCGTCGGCACGGTCGATGAAAACGGCGTCTTTACCGCCGCCGGCCATGCCGCCTACGGCAGCCTGACCGTCCGCGCGGGCGAGACCACACGCACCATCCCCGTTTACATCACCTCCGATCCTCTGGTCCTGCTCGACGGCTTCGAGGGCGAGCAGACCGTCCTTACCCAAAATACCGACAAGAGCTTCGTCCGCTTCGGCTCCGCCTCCGCACGCTGGGACTATCGCGCCGAGAACGTCCCCGAGAACGCGGAGGAGCTCCTTCTGAGCGTGGAGCGAACCTACGCCGTCCCCTCCGGCTATGACCGTGTAACGCTCTGGGTCTACGGCGATGGACAGCGCGAGACGCTCGCCCTCACGACCGATGCGGGCGAAACGAACGCTGCCGTGATCGACTTCACCGGCTGGCAGCAGCTCACCTTTACCCTCCCCGACAAAGCCGCGAGCATCACCGGCTTCGCGCTGCGCCTGCCGTCGGCTCTGAGCGGCACGCTGTACCTCGATCAGCTCGTCGCGGCCCGCGAGGGCATGAGCGATACCGCCGCGCCGGAGATCTCCGTCTCCCTCTCCGAGGACGGCACGGCCCTGACCGGCAAGGTCTTTGACGCCGTGGACGGCGGCTCGCTCGCCACGCTGCGCATAACGCTCGACGGCAAAGCGCTCAGCTTCACCTACGACCACCAGACCGGCGCGCTCCACGCTGCGCTGCCTGCCGCGGACGGCAAGGCGCACCGCATCGCCGTCATCGCCGGCGACGCGAGCGGCAACCTCGCCCGCACCGGCCTAAGCATCACCCCGTCGGAGCTGTCCGCCGCCTTCCCCGATACGGACGGTCACTGGGCCAACGCCGCCGTGAGCTTCCTGAAGGCGAGCGGCGTCACCACCGGCGACGATCTCGGGAACTTCAATCCCGACAGCCCCATCACCCGGCAGGAATTTGCCGTGCTGCTCTGCCGCTGGCTCGCGCCTGCACAGGACACCTCCTCCGTTGAGCTGCCCTTTGCCGACAGCAACCGCATTGCCGATTGGGCGAAGGACGGCGTGCACGCCATGTATGCCCTCGGCGTAACGAAGGGCAGCTACGACGGCTACGGCCGGCTCTGCTTCCTCCCCACCGCGACCATCAGCCGTCAGGAGGCACTGACGATGCTCGGCCGTCTCCTTGAGCTGGGCTACGCCGCGCCGGAGTGGAGCTTCACCGACAGCGATGCCATTGCGGACTGGGCGCGCGGGCACATCAATACGCTCTGCGCGATCGGCGCGCTCTCCGGCTACGCCGACGGCGGTATCCACCCCACTGAGCCCATCACCCGCGCACAGGTCGCCGCAACGCTGTTCAGCATGACGTAAAAAACGCAAGCAGCTCTTGCCGAGCCTTCGGCAAGAGCTGTCTGCGTGATTGTGTGGAGGGACTCTCGTCCCCTGGTATAGAAACCGCCTTCGGGCGGTTTTTATCATTTTTTACTCATTCTCGAGCATCCGGTAGCCCACGCCGATCTCGGTGAATATGTACTCGGGCGCGGCGGGATTCTTCTCGATCTTGCGGCGGATGTTCGCCATGTTGACGCGCAGGATCTGATTGTCCGCCTTGGCCTTGGGGCCCCAGATCTCGCGGATGAGGAAATCGTAGGTCAGCACCTTACCGGCGTATTTGCCCAGCAGCGCCACGATCTTGAACTCGTTGAGCGTGAGGTGAACGTCCTCCCCGCGCATGAGAACGTGGTGCTTGTCGTAGTCGATGGTCAGGTCGCGGACCGTATACTTGCCGGACTGCGCGATGGAGTCGTTGTCAAGACCCGTGCGCGTATGGCGGATGGCCGTGCGGATGCGGGCAAGCAGTTCACTCGTCCCGAAGGGCTTTTCAATGTAATCGTCCGCGCCGAGATCGAGCGCCGCGACCTTGTCGCCCTCGTGCGTACGCGCGGAGACCACGATGACCGGCACGCTCGACCATGCCCGCACCTGCTTGAGCACCTCCATGCCGTCCATGTCGGGAAGACCGAGGTCAAGGATGATCAGGTCGGGACAATGCGACGAGATCATCGACAGCGCCTCCTTCGCGCTGCCCGCCATGAGCGTGTCGAAGCCGTTGGCGGCCAGAATGGTGGACATGAAATTCTTGATGTTCTGCTCGTCCTCGACGATCAATACCTTATCCCTGATCTTCATCCTCTTTTTCCTCCTTGAGCGGCAGGTAGAAGCGGAACTGTGCGCCGCCCTCCGGCCTGTTTTCTGCGGTGATCCTGCCGCCGTGCGCCTTGACGATCGTCTGGCAGACGGAAAGACCGATGCCCATGTTTTTCTTCATATCAAAGCCGCCGCTCTTCTCGCCGGAAAGCGAGCCGTCGAAGAGCGTCGCAAGTCTTTCGCGCGGAATGCCGAGCCCGTTGTCGCTGACCGTGAAGCATGCCTCGTCGCCGATGTGCTCCACGCTCAGCCGCAGCTCCGTCGTGCTCTCGCCGTGCAGCACTGCATTTTCCATCAGGTTGAGCAGCACCTGCTGGATGAGCGTCGCGTCCATCGGGACGAGCACGACCTCCCGCGGCACCTCGACCGCGATGCGGATGTTGCTTTTGAAGCGCTTTTCGAATTTGTGGACCGAGGCCGCGAGGATCTCCTCCGCCGCCTCATATTCCTTGCTGATAGCCGTCTGCTCGCCTGAGATGCGGGTAATGGAGAGCAGATTCTCCACCATGCGGATGAGCCACTGGGCGTCCTCGTTGACGTCGCGCAGCAGCTCTCTTTGCTGCTCGGTCGAGAGCGTGTCTCCGTTTTCCAAAATGGCGGAGGTATTGCCCACGATGCTCGTGAGCGGCGTGCGGATATCGTGCGACATCGCGCGCAGCAGATTCGCGCGCATCGTCTCGCGCTCGGCCTCCGTGCGCAGCCGCTCCTGCTTTTTGATCTTGGTGTTCATCGCGCTGATGATGAGCGACACCGCCAGCATCGTCAGAAAGGTCAGCGGATAGCCGGTGAGCCTGAAGTTGAACGCCCAGAATGGATAGGTGAACACGAAGTTCACGCAGATCACGCCGAAAAGCGAGCTGAAAACGCCCCAGAAATAGCCCTCCGTAAAGCGGGAGATGATCACCACTGCCAGCACGAAGATCAGCAGCGTGAAGCTGCCGTTCTCGTCGATACTGCGCAGCACAAAGCAGATCGCCGCGGCGATACCGAGCAGCAGCGCGGTGAATATCGCGTCACGCAGGTGGATCGGTATGCTTCTCCACATTTTTTCGGTCCATTGTCCGATCCGGCTCAGCAGGTCCTTCATAGCAAGCTCCCCTCCGGTCACCCTCTATGATGACCATTGTATCATATCTCTTGCTAATTATCTGCTAAGCTTTCCGTTTTTGCAAGCCATTTCTGTTCATTTCCCGTCCGTTTTTGCCGCACCGGCGAATGGAAAAGCATCAGGGGCGGCGCGCTGCGCCGCCCCTGATGCTTAAAGGGAGAAGTGAGAATCTATGTCGGAGTTATGTAAGGGTGTGTCCTTCCGCTCAGATCCTGCGGATGTCGATCGAGCTCACGCGGGCCAGATCGAAGCCGGGCTCCTGCTGCAGCGCCGCGAGAATGGCGATCCTGACCTCGGCGGTCAGGCCGTCCGCAGGAACAGCGGGCGCGGCGGGGGCCGGCGCCGCCTTGGGCGGCTCGGGCTTTTCGAGCTTCTGCATGACCTTGCCCATCAGCATGGTCAGGAAGATGATGCAGATGAGGCCCACGAAGGTGGTGCCCATACCCATCAGACACACAAACAGATTGGAAACTTCATTCATTGGGAAACACGCTCCTCTTTTCTCTTGGTGTTCCCATTATAAGGTTGCAAGTTTTCCTGCACAAGGGCTTTGCCGCTCTCTTCACGCCGCCTTTACGCTATAAACTTTTCTCTTAACGCGCGGTTAACCGTCCCGCTCCTCCGTCACCTCCACCACATACACAGCGCCGTCCGCGACGCGGAAGCGCACCTCAAGCCCGGCAAACGCCATGCCGTAAACGCGTTGCGGATCGCTCTGGTAGTGCGGCCGCGGATCCTGCGCGAGAACGCCTGTGAGGGCATCGCGCTTGTCCTCCGGCACGCGCGATAGAAGCTCCGCCGGGAAGTCCACCGCCAGCGCCTCGCCGCGCTGCGGCGCAAAGCCGCCGCTCGCCTCCGGCTTGCAGTCGGCGTAGGGGAGGTACGGCTTGATGTCATAGATGGGCGTGCCGTCCATCAGGTCCGCGCCGGAAACGAGCAGCACGCTCCCCTCCGCCGTCTGCTCCACGCCCTCGAGCCGCACGCAGGAAAGGCCGATGGCGTTCGGGCGGAACGGCGAGCGCGTGGCGAACACGCCCATGCGCTCGTTGCCGCCGAGCCGGGGCGGACGCACGGTGGGCGACCAGTCCTCGCGCACGGCCTCGGAGAACTGCCAGATGAGCCACAGATGGGAAAAGCCCTCGATGCCGCGCAGAGCGTCGGCATTGCGGTATTCCGGCTCGAACACGATGCGCGCACGCAGGGCCTCCACCAGCCCGCTCTGGCGCGGCACGCCGAACTTCGTTTTGAAATCGCTGCGGATGTGCGCGATGACTTTGATGCTATGCTGTTCCATAGGACCTACCTCGTCGGTGACCGCGCCCGTGGGCGCGGTGAAATAAAAAGGCTCGCTGCGGCTATTGTATCAGCCGCAGCGGCCTTTTGCAATTTTATTTCAGCTTCATCGGGGTGAGGGCGAGGTAATCGTCCAGCGTGCCGTCGTGCAGGCAGCAGTCGATGATCTCCTTCCCCAGCGGGTCGAGATCGTCGCAGACGAACTGCGCGACCTGCTCCTTGATGAAATCGGCGAGGATCTTCGCGCCGGCGTCGTAGCCCTCGGTGCCGAGCTTGGACTGCGTCTCGGGGCGCAGGAAGGTCTGACGGACGAACTGGCCGTCGAGCTTCATCTCGTCGAGCGCGTAGCCGAACAGCGCGCAGCGCGCGGGCACCAGATGCTTCGCGCGCACCGTGCCGAGGTGGCGGGCAAGGTACTCACGGCTGAGCCATTCGCCCATGAAGCCGACGTGGTAAGCGCCGATGTGCTGGTTCGGGATGAGCACGTTCGTCGTGTTGGGGCTTGCCATGATCTGCTCGAGCAGCAGGTTCGCCTGCGTGACCTTGAGCCCCGTGGCGAACGGCCAGTAGGAGCCAACGCCCTCGGCCTTCAGACCGCTGCCGGCGTTCGTGTCCGCGATGGACGGGTTCTTGAAGCCGCGCGGCGAGACCAGACGCCACAGCCACGCAATGCTCTGCGGCACGACCTGCAGCATACCCATCACGCCGTAGTTCGGGTTCTTCGCGGTGCTCGGCGGCATCCGCACGCCGAAGCTGCGCACATCGACCTCCACCGGCTCGGTGTCGGGCACGATGTTGTCGAGCATCTTGCGCGGCAGGATGACGCGCGGGTTCGAGCAGGGCTTGCCGTTCGACTCGATGACGTGCTCCCAGATCAGGCAGGTCGATCCGGGGATGCCGTCCATGTTGAAGAACACCAGCGGCTCGCTCGGATGGATGCAGATGCGCTCGTAGAGCGGGTTGTTGCCGTAGGCGTTCATGCCGTCCATGCGCAAAAACCAGCCGTTCTCGGCGTCGAGGATGCGCAGCTTGCCGCTCGTGGGGTCCTGGATGGACTTGAGTGCGCAGGCCATGTCGTCGGCGATGGGGTGGATCTTGCAGCTCTCGCCGAGCGTCATATAATATTTTTCGCCCGTGACCGTATGCGTGCCGATGAGCAGACGGTCGTCGTCCTCGCGGTGGAAGTCCTCGAGCATCTCGCTCTTGCCGCCGCCGGACGCGCCCTCGTGCATGAACACGATCTCGTTTTCATACGGCGTCTCGACCATCGCGGCGCTCGTGTGGCAGCAAACCCAGCCCTCGTGCTCGCCGATGTCGAGCAGCAGCGAAAACACGCCCTTCTTGGCGCTCGGGCCCGGGTAGAGGTTGTAGGCCCAGACCTCGTGCAGCTCCGCGCTGCGGTTGTGGACGACGACCTGCTTGCCGTCGAAGTGCGTATGGCGGAACGGGGGCGCGACATAGATGATGGCGCGCGGCTTATAGTGCTCGGGCACGTCCGCGATGCTCACGAAGCCCTGCATATTGGCGAGCGAGAGCGCGAAGAACGCCGCGTTCATCGGGCAGATCATCAGGCTCGGGTAGCCGTGGCCGTTGGGACCCGCGTAGAACGGCAGCATCACAATCTGCTGATTGCTCAGCCAGTCGAGCGTCTCCTGCCGGAGCTTGGAGAACTCATAGCCAAAGCGGTCCTTGAAGCGGGGCTTGTCGGTCGGCAGCTCGTCGCCGATGGCCATGCTGTTCGGATCGCGGCGGCGCATATAGTCCTCCATGAAGTTGACCACGCAGCCGTTCTTGCAGCGCACCACCTCGGCCTCCTTGACCGTGCCGAGCCCTTCGATGGGATACACCACGTCGTAGCGGGAGGTGTGCGTGGGGCCGTAGGCCATTTCCTGCAGCTCCTCCTTCGTCTCGGCGTAGGCGATGCACTTGCACTTCTTCAGCGCCGCCGCCACCTCGGGCGCAAGCTCAAATCGGTTGAAATAGTTGTCGGTATACATGCAGCAAGCCGCCTCCTTCAAAAATAAAAGATTAGGTCGTACATTATCACACTTTTCCCAAAAATGCAATAAAATTATTCCGAATCACTCCATCAAATTATCTGATATGCACAAATTCTGTCGTTTTTCCGACTTTTTGCAGGAAATCATGCAAAAGGGAGATGCCGTACGGCATCTCCCTTGCTTCAGGACAGCTTGCGGATGAAGTTTCCGTGGATGGTCACTCCCTCCTGCGTGATGAAAAAGGCGTTCGGGTCCAGCTCGTGGACCACGCCGTAGAGGTCGGCCTCCTCAAATTTGGAGACGCACACGCACAGCACGCGCAGGTCCTCGCCGGTGTAGGCGCCCTTGCCCTCCCAGTAGGTCACGCCGCGCCCGAGCCGTGCCATGATGTTCCTCGGCAGCTCGGGGTCCTCGTCCTTGGTGAAGATGAGCACCTGCTCGGTGATGTTCTGCTGGTGCCCACGGTCGATGAAGAGCGCGCAGAACACCGTATAAATGATAGAATAGATCGCCGCGCGCAGACCGAAGAGGACCGCGCAGAGCGTGTAGAGCAGCGCGTTGAAGCTCAGGCTGAAGCGCCCCACGCTGAAGCCCTTGCCCTTCTTGGCGAGCCATAGTCCGAGGATGTCCAGCCCGCCGGTCGAGCAGCCGCAGGTGAGCACGATGCCGAGCGAGAAGCCGACGAGGATGCCGCCGAGCACGCAGTTCGTCAGCGTCTCCTCCACCAGCGGCGCCGCCGGCGGCGGCACAAGGCTCAGAAACAGCGACGAGGTGACGGTACACACCGCGGTGCGCACAAGGAAGCCCCTTCCCAGCGCCTGCCACGCCAGCAGCAGGATGGGCACGTTCGCCGCCAGATATAAAACGCCCGAAAAGTCCACGTTCGGCGACAGCCCCAGCGCCTCCACGATCAGCGTGCGGGCGACCTGGCAGAAGCCCAGCAGGCCGCCGGTGTAAAGTCCCATCGGGACAATGAACCAGTTCACGCCGATGGCGTAGAGCAGCGTCGCGGCCACGGCCAGAGCCTGACGGCACCACCGGTTCTGTATCGCTTTGTGCAGCATAGACATTCCCTCCGCTCCTGTTTTCCCTGTGCTTTTTATTGTATGCGCACCGCGTGCCGAAGTCAAGCGCGGACTACAGCGCGTAGCGCAGGCATTGATAGAGCCGCCGTTTGGCGCGCAGCAGCGTGCGGGACACCGTGGACTTGTTGACGCCCAGCTCCTGCGCGATCTCGGTCACGGTCTTATTCTGCTCAAAATTCATCCGGAGCAGCTGCCGCTGCCGCGCGGTCAGCGCCTCCTGCCTTGCCAGGCGCAGGTTTCGCTTGAGCCGGAGCAGCTCACCGTCGTTGTCCTGCGCGTTGGCGCGCAGCCACGCCGCCATGTCGCCGTAGAACTCATTGTTGCGGATGCTATAGGGTGTACCTTTCATCGCGGTGATAGTTCCTTTCGTAATAGCGTTTCGTCAGTTCGGCCAGCTCGCTCGACTGACGGCGCAGCACCTGAAGCTCGGCAATGCGCCGCTTGAGCCGCTCGGCCTCCTCGCGGTCCTGCGCGGCCCGGGCCGCGGCGCGCAGCTCCGAAATGCGCGTGCGCAGCACCGCCGCGTCCGCGCGGTATGTAAAGGATATCTGGTATAGTGTCACGCTTCCCCCTCCATTCCGAACACAGTCTCACAGGGCGCAAGCTCCGCGCGAGCGAAGGCCGGAAAGCAATCCGCGCAGACGCTCTGCCCGTTGAGATACCAGCCGCGCTCCCCGCGCAGCAGCTCGCACCCACACAGCGAGCATCGGCCGCAGGGACGGCCGTAGGGCCTGCGTTTTTCCGCAGGCGAACAGATTTTAAAGTGCAAAAGCCCTTCCTCCCGAAAAATGAAAAATTCAGGCTTGACAAACGGCGCGGCATCTGCTAAAATCCATTCTGTTGCTGAAATGCTGGTATAGCTCAGTTGGTAGAGCAGCTGATTTGTAATCAGCAGGTCGGGGGTTCGAGTCCGTCTACCAGCTCCAAGCTTCCGCTTCAGCGCACAGGTGAATATGGGGGAATTCCCGAGTGGCCAAAGGGGGCAGACTGTAAATCTGTTGTCAGTGACTTCGGTGGTTCGAATCCACCTTCCCCCACCAAGAAAATCGTTACGCCTTATGGCGTGACGATTTTTCTTTTTGAAAGGCGGGCGGATCCGCCTTCCCCGCCGAAGCCCCCGGCGGTTTTCCGCATCCATCCTTTCCCGCCGAACAGCATACCGAAAAGCATCTCGATCACAAGTTAATGGAAATTGCCGCTTTGTTTTGCCAAGTTTCTTGTGAGCATCCTTACCATATCACAAGAATCTTGTTATATCAAGAATAAATTTACAAGTTTCTTGTTAAAATGTTTGACAGAACCAAGCTTTTGCGTTATGATGGTGTCGAAATTGCTCGAACCCTTTATAGGAGGTGCTTTCCATGAGCTTCCGCGATCAACTCAAGGCGCGCCGCGAGGCCTGCGGCCTGACGCGCGCGGCGCTGGCCGAGCAGCTCGGCGTTTCCGCCAGCGCCGTCGGCAACTATGAGACCGGCGTCAGCTTCCCCAAGGAGGACGTGCTGCTGCGGTTGTTCGACGCGCTGCGCACTGACCCCAACCAGCTCTTCTGCGGCAGCTACCGCAGCGGCGGCTTCGATCTCTCCGGGGCTGAGCGCACGCTGCTGGAAAAATACCGCTCGCTCTCTCCCATCGGGCGCAGCACCGTGCGCAGCGTGACCGACGCACTTTGCGACTACCGCGACGAGCTGACAGAGGAGCGCGGCAGCAAGCGCGAGCCGCGCCTGATCCCGCTCTACAATTCTCCCGCCGCCGCGGGCTATGCCGCGCCGGTGCTCGACGAGGACTTTACCTATATCCCCGCGGACGAGAGCGTGCCGCGCGGCGCGGACTTCGCCGTGCGCATTCAGGGCGACTCCATGGAGCCGTACATTCACGACGAGAGTGTGGTCTACGTCAACCGCGACCCGCTCGCAGACGGCGACGTAGGCATCTTCTGCGTGGACGGCGCAATGCTCTGCAAGCAGTACCACCGCGATGCGCTGGGCATGACCTACCTTTTCTCCCTCAACCGCGCCCGCGCCGACGCGGACGTCGTGCTCACCTCCACCGGCACGCGCAACCTTGCCTGCTTCGGCCGCGTGATGCTGCCGCACCGCCTCGCGGTCCCGCAGCTGTAGCATCGCTCATTTTTTGCGCAAAAAATGAGCTTTTTGCCCGTGAGGGACTTGAATCGTTCACAACTCGGGCATATAATAGCAATTCAGTAAAATCAAGAAAAAGGAAGCGTATCCCACCATGACAAAAATTGACATTTTCTCCGGTTTTCTCGGCGCCGGCAAAACGACGCTCATCAAAAAGCTCATTGCCGAAGCCTACGCGGGCGAAAAGCTCGTGCTGATCGAAAATGAATTCGGTGAGATCAACATCGACGGCGGCTTCCTCAAGGAGTCCGGCATCGAGATCTCCGAGATGTCCGCCGGCTGCATCTGCTGCTCGCTCGTGGGCGATTTCAACAAAGCCCTGCGCGAGGTCGTGGAGCAGTTCCACCCCGACCGCATCCTCATCGAGCCGAGCGGCGTGGGCAAGCTCTCCGACGTCATCGTGGCGGTCGAGCGCACCGTGGACGAGTGCCCGGAGCTGAAGCTCAACAGCTACGTCACCGTCGCCGACGCCAGCAAGGTCAAGGTCTATATGAAGAACTTCGGCGAGTTCTACAACAACCAGATTGAGGCTGCCGGCACCATCATCCTCTCCCGCACGCAGAAGCTCTCGCAGGAGAAGTTAGAGGCCGCCGCCGCGCTGCTGCGCGAGAAGAACCCCGACGCCGCCATCCTCACGACTCCGTGGGACGAACTGGACGGCAAGACCATCCTCTCCGCCATCGAGAAGGTGTCGCTCAGCGACGAGCTGCTCGAGAAGATGCGCCGCGAGCACGAGCTCGAGGAGGCCGAGCATGAGCATCACCATGACCATGATGAGCATGACGAGCACGACCATGAGCACGAGCATCATCACGACCACGACGAGCATGAGCATCATCACGAGCATGACCACGACGACCACGAGCACCATCACCATCACCACGACGGCGAGGAGTGCGACGATCCCGCGTGCGAGTGCCATCACCATCATCACCACGCCGACGACGTGTTCTCCTCCTGGGGCAAGGAAACGCCCAAGCTCTACTCCAAGGCAGCGCTCGACGACATCCTCACGAAGCTCGACAGCGGCGACTACGGTCACATCCTGCGTGCCAAGGGCATCGTGAACGGCGAGGGCGGCTGGCTCGAATTTGACTACGTTCCCGAGGAGCACGAGGTCCGCGCGGGCCATCCCGACTACACGGGCCGCCTGTGCGTCATCGGCGCGGAGCTCAAGGAAGACAAGCTCGCCGAGCTTTTCGGTCTGTAAGGAAGGACATTCATGGATATTCCTGTCTATCTGGTCGCCGGCTTTCTCGACGCCGGCAAGACCAATTTTATCAACGGCATCTTGGAGGACGGCTTCGCCCGCGAGGATAAGACCCTCCTGCTCTGCTGCGAGGAGGGCGAGGAGGAGTACGAGAAAAAGGCGCTTGACAACGTCACCGTCGTCACCGTGGACGACGAGGACGAGCTGACCGCCGACTTCTGCCGCGAGCTGGAGAAGAAGTACCGTCCCAAACAGGTGCTCATCGAGTACAACGGCATGTGGCGGATGGAAAAGCTCTACCGCGACGTGCTGCCCGCCAACTGGGTGCTCTACCGGATCATGACCTTCGTGCAGGCGCCGACGTTCGAGCTGTTCGTGAAGAACATGGGCCAGCTCATGATGGAGAAGATCACCAACGCGGATATGTTGGTCTTCAACCGCTGCACGCCCGAGCTGAAGGAGGCGCTCCGCGCCCGCAATCTCCGCATGGTCAACCGCCGCGCGGACATCTATCTGGAGGACAACGACGGCAACAGCGAGGATTACCTCACCGGCAACGAGTGCCCGTTCGATATGACGCCCGACCTCATCGACATTCCCGACGACGATTACGGCGTGTGGTATGTAGACGTGATGGACCACCTCGACCGCTGGGATGGCAAGCGTGTTCACATGAAGCTCCTCATGTGTCACTCCAAGAAGTTCCCCGGCGTCCACTGCCCGGGCCGCTTCGTGATGACCTGCTGCGAAAACGACATCCAGTTCGTCGGCGTAGTCGCCAAGGGCAAGGACCTCAAGGCGTACAAGAACCGCGACTGGGTGGAGGTCACCGCCACCGTCCGCAAGGAGTATATCGAAGCGTATCAGGGCGAAGGCCCCGTGCTGTATGTGGACAAGATCACCACCTGCGCCAAGCCCGCGCAGGAGGTCGTTTCGTTCTGAGAGCAAAAAGGAAGCCATGCGGTGCATGGCTTCCTCGGCAAACGAAAAGCTCCCGCCTTCTGCAAGGCGGGGGCTTTTCCCGTTTTATTCTTCCTCCGGAAAGGGAACAATGAGCCTGCGGCACGGGCGGCAGCAGTATGCCTCCGGCCATTCCCGCCGCGTCAGAGCCGGGTTCCACGCCAGCCCGACCGCGCCGACCTTTTCCATGCTCTCGCGCGTGAACCACGCCGGGAGCTTTGCGCCGTCCGGCAGAAAATACTCGCCCCCTCGGCTGTGAAGCGTCCCCTTTTCCAGCGCGCCACCGCAGTACGGACAGTTCATCTTTTCTCCTCCTTCCTTTTTATTTCTCTTTTTCGATCACTTCCTGCAATTTTTTCCAGCAGGATTCCTCATCGTATTCAAAATTCTTCTGAAATTCGAGCCAGTCCGCCCCCTCGCCGGTCTGCGTAAAGCCCCATTCCTGCGCGCAGCGCAGGCCGAGCGCGTTGCCCTTGGCAATGCGTCCGGTCGAAAGCCGCTCGCACCCGTGCGCGCGGGCGTAGGAAAGCGCCTGCCCGACGAGCTGCTGCCCGAAGCCAAGCCCCTGCACATCGTTCTCCAGCCAGAATTCACCAATGGTCGCAAGGCCGTTCTCACACTTGTCCACGCTCACCGCGCCGACGGTCTCGCCCGCGCGGCAGACATCAAAATGTCCCTCTGCGCCGGAGGGCACATAGTAGATGCCACCCTCGAAGCCGCGCGCGTTCTTCAGCCACGCCTGCCGCTTGAGGCTCATCAGCTCGTCGCTCAGGTGGCTCGCGTCGTCGCGGTACACGACGCGGAACGCGCCGTTTTCGTATTCGAGCCTGCTCACCGCGGTGTTCTCCGCGTGGCCCGTGCCGTCGATCTCGTGAAGCGAAAGTCCTTGCAGCGTGCCGACCGTCAGTCGGATGGCCATGCCGTGTGAAAAAACGGCGACCGTTCCGTTCGGGTGCGCCTCGGCGATCTCGCGCAGCGCGCCGATCATGCGCTCGCGCACGTCGGGCAGATACTCGCCGCCCGCAACGTGCCAGTGCGCGGCATCCGTATTGAAGCGCTCCAGCTGTTCACCATCCGTGCGCTCCAACTCCGCCCACGGATGATCCTCCCACACGCCGATGCCGATCTCACGCACGCGCGGCGTGGTCACGAGCGGCAGGCCATGTGTTTTGTAAACGGAAAGCGCCGTCGTCATCGTGCGGCGGCGGTCGCTCGAATACACCGCGTCAAAGTGTGTTGAGGCAAAGCGCTTTGCAAGCGCGGCGATCTGGCGGTAGCCGCGGTCGGTGATCACGCTGTCGTACCAGCCGTGCGCGCGGCGGTAGAGATTGCCGTCCGCCTCGGCGTGGCGGATCAAATAGATGGTGGTCATGAGACTTCCTCGCTTTTTGTCTGATTTTAAGAATATTATAACGGCAATGGCGGATTTTAGCAATGCGCTTTCCGACTTTTTTGCCGCGCACGGGGCATACTGTCGCTGTGCGAAAAGGAGTGTGAGTGAAATGGAAAATACCGCGTTCTGGTGCGGTATCGGCGCCGGCATGGTGCTCGGCGCAGCGGTGGGCATGGCCGTCTCACCCCGGCAAAGGTCCATGAAGACCTGCGTGGGCCGCACCATGCAGCACATGGGTAACGCCGTGGACAACGCCTGGGAGGACTTCCTGCACGCCATCGAGTAAAGCAGGGCCCAAAAATAAGACCATCTGCCTTTGGCAGATGGCCTTATTTTTGGTGGAGGCGGCGGGAGTCGAACCCGCGTCCGAAAGCGCTTGAACAAGACTTTCTCCGGGCGCAGTCAGGATCTAAGCATTCCCTCCGCGTAAGGACACCTGACAGACCTTACGTTTCAGTAGAGTCATGATGCGTGGGCGGGTCAACTCTTTCCCGCCTCACGGACGCCGCGTTCACGACGCCTTCCCCGGCCCGCGGCCGCTCCGGTTCAGACGGCTGCCTTAATTAGGCAGCGACAGCAACAGTGTTGTTGTTCTTTAATTTATAAGTTGCCCGTTTTATGGAGGCCAGGCGCCTCCGCCCGCTTATCCTGCCTCCACACCCCCGTCGAAACCGGTACGCCCCCGTGTGAGCGGTGTGAACGGCGTTCCCTTCACACCGCGAACGGGATGCTTGCTTCTTTAGGTCTGCGAAAGCAGATGAAAATACTTAGTGCTTCTCCGGCGCGGGATACTCCACGCCCTGCGTGTCCACGCGAATGGACTTGATGGTCTGCGGCTTCTTCGGCTTATCCGTGAACATATCGCGGTTGACGCGGGAGATGTCCACCGCGGCCTGCGCGTTGTCCGTGATCTTGCCGAACGCGGCATACTGCCCGTCGAGGTGCGGCGCATCCGCGACCATGATGAAGAACTGGCTGCCGGCGCTGTTGGGCGCCATCGTGCGCGCCATCGAGAGCACGCCCAGCGTATGCTTGAGGTCGTTCTTGTGACCGTTGGCGGAAAATTCGCCGTCGATCTCATAGCCCGGGCCGCCCATGCCGTTGCCCTGCGGGCAGCCGCCCTGGATCATGAAGCCGGGGATGACGCGGTGGAAAATGAGGCCGTCATAAAAGCCGGAATTTGCCAGCTCGATGAAGTTATTGACGGTGTTGGGGGCCAGCTCGGGATAGAGCTCGCCGGTCATCACCGCACCGCTCTCCATCTCGATGGTCACAATGGGATGGGACATATCGTTTTCTCCTTTATTGGTAGTTTTTCATGTGGCGGTCGATCTCGCGCTTTGCATCGCGCTGCGCGGATGCCTCGCGCTTGTCGTAGTTCTTCTTGCCCTTGCACACGCCCAGCTCGACCTTCACGCGCGCGTCCTTGAAATAGACCGAGAGCGGGATGAGGGCGTAGCCGTCCTGCTTGACGAACGCGTGGAGCTTGTTGATCTCACGCTTGTGCAGCAGCAGCCTCTTGGGGCGGTCGGGATCGTGGTTGAAGATGTTGCCCTTGTCGTAGGGCGAGATGTGCATGGAGTAGACCATGGCCTCGCCGTTTTTCACGACGCAGTAGCTGTCCTTGAGGTTGAGCGTTCCCGCGCGGATGGACTTGACCTCCGTCCCCTTCAGTTCGATACCGGCCTCGAGACGGTCCTCCACGAAGTAGTCGTGATAGGCCTTGCGGTTCTGCGCCGCGATCTTGATTCCCTTTTTCTCCACGGCACAGTGCCCCCTCTCCTTCAAAGCGGATTTCAGTATACCATGATTCTGCCCAACGTACAAGGGCTGTAATCAAAATGTAATAATTTTGATTTCTCTGTTGAAATTCTCGGTGCTTTATGGTGTAATATAAGGTGGTTTTTTACCTGTTTTAAGAGGTGATCCGTCATCGGCGATTTTGTCCATATCCGCGTCAGCGCGCCGCTGCTGCGTGCGCTGACGCTGCTTCTGATAAGCTTTGCCTGCCTTTCCGTGCTGACAGCCCCGGCCGCTCCGCCGGTCACCGAAGAGAAGGCCCGGCCCGCGGGCGAGCTGAGCGCGGAGGAGATCCTGGCCTCCTCCCGCACCGTCATGCACGGGCTCGGCCAGTTGAGCGGGACCTCCGTGCTCAACTGCCGCGAAGGCTTCGATCGCTACTACGCGCGCGGGGCGCGGGTATTCGAGGTCGATCTGCGCATGACGAGCGACGGGCAGGTCGTCCTGCGGCACGACTGGCGCGGCGGCTGGCAGGAGGGGATCAGCGAGCTGTCGATCCCCACGCGCGATGCGTTTCTCGCCGCGCCCCTTCTGGAAAGGTACACGCCCATGAGCTTCCGCGACCTGCTGCTCCTGATGGAGGAGTATCCGGATATCTGTATCGTCACCGACACCAAATTTACGGACGCCGAGGTCGTGACCGCGCAGTTCACCGCCATGCTGAACGACGCGCACGAGCTGGGGCTCTCGTATCTCTTTGACCGTATGGTCATTCAGGTCTATAGCCCGCTGATGTTCCGTGTGGTCGATCATCTCGGGCATTTCCCGCATTACATCTATACGTTCTACGCCGAGGGCTTCAACGACACCGAGGAGGCCCTCCGCGAGCGGCTGACCTTCTGCCGGGAAAACGGCATCGAAGGCGTGACCATGTGGAGCTGGCTGTGGCGGCCGTCCTACGCCGCCATCGCGGAGAACAGCGGCGTGCGCTGCTATGTCCATACAGTAAACGACAGAGAAACGGCCGAAGCCCTGCTGCAAAGCGGAGTAAGTTCTGTTTACACCGACTATCTGGTGCTTCATGAGGATTAAGGAGTGATATCCATGGAATTAAAAGAAACCTTTGTCAGCCGTCAGGAAATTTTCCACGGGCGCATCGTCGACCTGCGCGTGGACACCGTGCGGCTGCCCAACGGCCATCTCACCACGCGCGAGGTGATCGACCATCCCGGCGGCGTCGCCGTCGTCGCCATCGACGAGAACGACAACGTGCTGACCGTGAAGCAGTACCGCTATGCGTTCCAGACCGTGCTCGAGGAGATCCCCGCCGGCAAGCTCGAGCGCGGGGAGGACCCCGCCGCCGCCGCGCGGCGCGAGCTGAGCGAGGAAACGGGCGCGAGCTGCGAGACGCTCACCCCCCTCGGCGAGATTCTCGCCTCCCCCGGCGGCTTCACGGAGGTACTGCACCTTTACATGGCCACGGGCCTGACCTTCGGCTCCCAGCACCCGGATGAGGACGAGTTCATCAACTTCGAGCGCATCCCCTTTGATGCGCTGCTCGACCGCTGCCTCTCCGGCGAGCTCCGCGACGGCAAGACGGTCGCGGGCGTGCTGAAGGTCTACGCCCTGCGCACACGCAAAAAGGAGGAGAAATGAGCATGGAGCCGAAAAAAACCGTCCTCATCGTCGAGGACGAGGTGAACATCGTGGACATCGTCCGCTTCAACCTCCAGCGCGAGGGCTACGCCACGCTCGAGGCCTACGACGGCGAGGCGGGTCTCGCGCTCGCGCGCGAGAAGAAGCCCGACCTCATCCTGCTCGACGTGATGATGCCGAAGATGATGGGCTTTGACGTCTGCCGCGCCCTGCGCGCCGAGGGCGACAACGTGCCCGTCATCATCCTCACCGCCCGCGAGGAGGAGGAGGACAAGATCCTCGGCCTGGAGATCGGCGCGGACGACTACATCACCAAGCCCTTTTCCATGCGCGAGCTGATGGCCCGCGTGAAGGCGAACATCCGCCGCACGGCGATGGTCTCCGGCGCAGCCGCCGAGAGCGGCATGAGCGCCGGCGGCGCGCTGACGATCAATACGGACCGCTTTCAGGTCTTCAAGAACGGTAAGCCCATCGAGCTGACGCAGCGCGAGTACGAGCTTTTGACCTTCCTCGCCAGCCACCCCGACAAGGTCTTTTCCCGCGTGGATCTGATGGAGCAGGTGTGGAACTACGGCTACGTCGGCGACGATGTGCGCACGGTAGACGTCACCGTCCGCCGCCTGCGCGAGAAGATCGAGGACGATCCCGCCTCGCCCCGCTACATCCTCACCCGCCGCGGCGTGGGCTACTATTATTCCACGCTGTGATCTTCCCCGTCCGGACAGAAGGGAGGCTTTGCCGTGTTCCGCTCGCTGCACATGAAATTAGTGCTCATCATGCTGCTGCTCATCACCTCGCTCATGGCGGTGGTGGGCGCGTTCCTGATGACCAGCGTGACCAACTTCTACATTGACGACTTCTACTCGCAGATGGGCGAGACCTTCGGCGAGAGCAACGCCGACTTCGTCAACTCCCTGCGCGCCGAGGCCGCGCAGGAGGGCGGCGTGGCGGTCATGCAGTCCATGCTCGAGACCTATTCCGGTACGCTCGGCATCGACTCACGCAGCCGCAACTACTACATTCTTGACGCCGCGAGCGGCGAATGCCTCGCCGCGAGCGACGAGCTCGGCGGCGAAAAGCTCGAGCAGACCGCGAATCTCCTCACCGCCCGCAACGGACAGGTCGGCGACGAGAGCGACATCGCGGCCGGCTACATGGACGTTGCCATCCCCATCTCCGGCGGCGACAACAGCTATATCATCTACATCCGCGACAACCGCAGCACGGTCTCCAGCCTCAACAGCGAGCTGCTCATCATCATTCTACAGGCGCTGCTCGTGGGTCTTCTGATCTCCGTGCTGCTGAGCTTCCTGCTGAGCAAAACGATGATCAACCCCATCGAAAAGCTGACCGAGGGCGCCGAGCGCGTGGCAAGCGGCGACTTCAGCGAAAAGCTCGAGGTCGACTCCACCGACGAGATCGGCATCCTCACCACCACGTTCAACGACATGGCAAGCGTGCTGCACTCCACGCTCGAGGCGGTGGAGGACGAGCGCAACAAGCTCGACACGCTCTTTCTCCACATGACCGACGGCGTGGTCGCCTACGACCGCGACGGCGCGCTCATCCACTGCAACCCCGCCGCGAGCGAGCTTTTGGAGCGCAGCGCGGACGAGTGCGTCTACGCCGACCTCTTCGAGCCGCTGTGCCCCTTTGAAACGGTGATGGCCATGCAGCGCAGCGATTTTGTCGCCTCCGAGCTGACGGTCGGCGAGCGCACGGTCGAGCTGTACTTCGCGCCCTTTTCCGATGAAGAGCGCGGCGGCGTGCTCGTCGTGCTCCATGACGTCACGCAGCAGCGCAAGGCCGAGGAGCGCCGCCGCGAGTTCGTGGCGAACGTCTCCCACGAGCTGCGCACCCCGCTCACGAACATCCGCTCCTACGCCGAGACCATCCGCGACGCGGGCGACGAGCTGCCGCGCGAGCTGGAAAACAGCTTCCTCGACATCGTCATCAACGAGTCCGACCGCATGACCCACATCGTGCAGGACCTGCTCACGCTCTCGCGGCTCGACAGCGGGCGAAGCGAGATGAACATGGCGCGCTTCGACTTCGGCGCGGCCATCGACTCCGTGCTGCGCTCCATCGAGCTGGAGGCGCGCCGCCACGGCCACGAGCTGACGCACAACTACCATGATCTCCCCATGATCATGGGCGACCGCGGGCGCATCGAGCAGGTCATGCTCAACGTGCTCGGCAACGCCGTGAAGTACACGCCCGACGGCGGCCACATCCGCGTCACCGCCGGCACCGTGGGCGAGAGGGTCTGGATGGAGGTCGCGGACGACGGCATCGGCATCCCGAAGGCCGACCGCAGCCGCATCTTCGAGCGCTTCTACCGCGTCGATAAGGCGCGCTCGCGCGAATCCGGCGGCACGGGTCTCGGCCTGTCCATCGCCACCGAGATCGTCCAGCGCCATAACGGCACCCTCTCCCTCGTGGACCGCGAGGGCCCCGGCACGACCGTGCGGCTCGAGCTGCCCATCCGCCAGAGCGAGGTGGGCGGCGCGCAGGAGGGCGGCAATGGATAAGAAAGCCAAGCTCCTCGACCGGCTGCAAAACCTCGCCATCGCCGTGCTCTCGCTCTCCTTCCTTTTTCTGCTCGTGCAGACGCCGCTGTTCGGCGACGCGGGCGATACGACGATCGCCTCGACCGTGCGCGGCTGGTTCACCGACCGGCAGACCTCCGCCGCAGAAGAACCGGACTCCCTCGCCGCGCTCGCGGTGCCGGTGCGCATCGTGCAGAGCAACGACTTCATCCGCAGCGGGCTGGACGCGCTGACGACCGCGGATGACGCCTTTGAGACCGTCGGCTCATTTCTCGGCGAGGCCATCGGTTCGGCCCGCGGCATCTCGTCCGTTTCTGAGAACACCTTTCTCTCGGCGCTGGACGGCTCCGGTCTTTACTTCGCCTTCGCCTGCGACCTGCCGCTCGAGGTCCTCTCCGCGCGGCTGGGCGTGCAGTCCCCCACCGCGCGGCAGCTCGACGTGCGCCGCTGCCTTCTGAGCCTCGGCGGCGAGGACACCGCCACGCTGTACCTGCAGGACACGAGGCAGGGCGTCTACCGCTTTTCGACCGCGGTGAGCGCCGCGTCAGTCAAGGATTACCTTGAATCGCAGGACGGCGGCAACGCCGACTTTGCCCGCTCGCTCGGCGAGGGATACACCTCTCTTTCGCCCTACACGCTCGTATTCGACAGCGTGAGCGCGCGCCGTGAGCTTTCCGCCGCGAACGCCCTGAGCGACTATCCCTCGGAGGAGCTGCTGCGCCGCGCCGAGTTCAACCCTCACACCAAGGACCGCTACGTCGAATCCTCCGGCACGGAGGTCGTCATCGAGGGCCAGCGCAAGCTCTACCTTCACACGGACGGTACGCTCTCCTACAGCGGCGGAGCGGCGGAGGACGGCACCCTCTTTGCCGTCGCCGCGGCGGACGCCGCGCACATCTCCCGCGCCGAGCTCTGTGCCGCCGCACGCGGTCTGATCGGCGCGCTCACACAGGGCCGCATCGGCGATGCCGCGCTTTTCCTCAGCGGCATCGAGTCCGATGACGACAACGGCGCGACCGTTTTCTTCGACTATATGGCCGGCGGCACGCCCATCCGCTTCGCCGACGGCTCCCACGCCGCCGAGGTCCGCATCGAGGGGCAGAGCATCACCGCCTTCTCCCTGCGCCTGCGGCGCTACACGCTCACCGAGCGCGATTCCCTGCTGCTGCCGCTCGCGCTCTCGCGCGCCATCGCGCAGCGCTACCCCGGCTGCGAGCTGACCGTCGCCTACATTGACTCCTACGGCGACAGCGTCGGCGCGAGCTGGATCGCCGACTGATCTCTTTCGGAAAGGAGGACGCCCATGAATACTGCACGGCTCAAAAACATCGTCATTCTCATCCTGCTGCTCGCCAACGCCTTTCTGCTCGTCCTCCTCTTCTCCCGCCGCGCGGAGGAGAACGCCGCCCACGAGCGCTCCGTCGCGCAGCTCACCGCGCTCCTTAGCGCCGACGGCATCGCCTTCGACAGCGCGCTGCTCGACGGTCTGCCCGACACGGTGCTGAGCGTTCAGCCCGCGCGCGACCTCGCTGCCGAGCAGGCGCTTGCCGAGGGCATCATCGGCTCCGTCACCTCCATCGACTCCGGCGGCGGCATCTACCGCTACTACAGCTCCGACGGACTCAACAGCGGCTCCTGCCTCATCCGCTCCGGCGGCGCGCTGGAGGCCGCCGTCAGCCGCGCGGTGGACGATCCCGCGGAATTCTGCGCCGACCTCTGCGTCCCCCTCGGCTACCGCACCTTTGATGTCCTCAGCGACGGCGCGCGCACGGTCGTCACCGCCTCGCGCTTTGTCGGCGAGCTGGAGGTCTGCAACGCCTCGCTCATCTTCACCTTCTCTGGCAGCACCCTCACCACGGTCACCGGCACCTTTCTCCCGCCCATCGACATGAGCGAGAGCGGCGAAACGGCGCTCGACGCCGTGACCGCGCTGGTGCGCTTTCTCGACTACCGCAACGCCTCCGGCGCGGTGTGCACCGGGATCACCTGGCTCTCCGCAGGCTACCTGGTGCAGAGCACGACCTCCGCGCCGCTCCAGCTCGTGCCCGTGCTGCGCGTGGACACCGACGTTTACAGTTATTATGTCAACATCGTTTCCGGCGAGGTCTCCCGCGTTTCGGCATAAAAATGCGTTTGTTCTGCAAGATAAATCAAAAAGAAAAGGGATTGCTTTTTCCGGATTTTCTGGTATACTGTAGCTGTATTATGTGAATACTATCGGCGTATGGCATCCGGAGCGCATCGCGCCCGCGCCGCACGGCCGCTCTTCTTCCTGTGAAATATTGAAGCAATGAGGTGTCCTCATGACCAAGTATATCGTTCAGGGCGGCTCTCCGCTCTTCGGCGAAGTCCATATCAGCGGCGCGAAAAACGCCGCTGTTGCTATCCTGCCCGCCGCCCTTCTGGTGGACGGCGTGTGCCGCATCGAGAATATCCCCCAGATCAGCGACGTGACCGTGCTGCTGAAGATCCTCGAGCAGCTCGGTGCGAAGGTCCGCGTGCTCAACCGTAGCGACGTGGAGCTTGACTGCCGCCACATCGTCACCACCCGCGCCCCGCAGGAGCTGGCACACAAGCTGCGCGCGAGCTACTATCTCATCGGCGCACTGCTCGGCCGCTTCGGCGAGGCCGAGGTCTCCATGCCCGGCGGCTGCAACTTCGGCGGCACCCGCCCCATCGACCAGCACGTCAAGGGCTTTGCCGCCATGGGTGCGACCGTGCGCGAGGGCGACTACATCTGCGCCGCCGCCGAGGGCGGGCGCATGAAGGGCGCGAACATCTATCTCGACGTGGTCTCCGTCGGCGCGACCATGAACATCATGATGGCCGCGGCTCTGGCGGACGGCACGACCGTCATCGAAAACGCGGCGAAGGAGCCGCACATCGTCGATCTCGCCAACTTCCTCAACTCCATGGGCGCGGACGTCAAGGGCGCCGGCACCGACACCATCCGCGTCGCGGGCGTGGAGCGGCTGCACGGCGGTGCCTACGCCATCATCCCCGACCAGATCGAGGCAGGCACCTACATGGCGGCCGTTGCCGCCACGGGCGGACAGATCCGCGTGCGCGGCATCATCCCCAAGCACATGGACTGCATCACTGCAAAGCTGCAGGAGATGGGCGTGGAGGTCGAGGAGCAGGACGACGACCTGATCGTCCGCCGCAGCGGCGAGCTGCGCCACGCCAACGTCAAAACGCTGCCCTACCCCGGCTTCCCGACGGATATGCAGCCGCAGATCACCACCGTGCTCGCGCTGGCGAGCGGCACCAGCACCGTCACCGAAGGCGTGTGGGACAGCCGCTACCGCTACGTCGGCGAGCTCACGCGCATGGGCGCGCAGATCCGCGTCGAGGGCCGCACCGCCATCGTCGAGGGCGTGGAAAAGCTCACCCCTGCCAACATTCAAGCCTACGACCTGCGCGCGGGAGCCGCCATGCTCATCGCCGCGCTCGCTGCGGACGGCGTGAGCGAGATCACGAACGTGCAGTATATCGAGCGCGGGTATGAGGACATCATCGGCAAGCTCCGCGCCCTCGGCGTGAGGATCGACTGCGTGGAGGAGAACGACGAGCCGCCCATCCGCCAGATCGGCTGAACCGCAAAAGGAAAAGCACCGACCTTCGTCGGTGCTTTTTTGTCGGCAGATCGTCTCAGCCCACCAGATAGCCCACACCCATAATGAGGTAGAGCGGGCCGAAGCAGTAGGGCATGAACAGCTCGTTGTGCGGGATTTTGACCTTGAAGCAGTCCGTCAACACCATGATCTCGCAAATGTAGGCGATGGCGCCGAAGAGATAGCCCACCGCGCGGAGGATCGGGTAGCGGTCGGAGGCAAAGGACAGCAGGAACAATATCGCCGCCAGCAGGACCATCACATTGCGGAAACGCAGCGCGATCTGCGCAGGCGTACTCTTTCCTTTGCCGACCAGCAGATCCTCGTCGCCCCAGAATTTCTCCAGCGCGGATTCGACTTCCCGGTACTTATCCTGTGGTTCCATCATAATGGCCCCGCCCCCTTTCCAAAATTTAGTCAACGGCTCATTCCGTTTTGTTATTTTTAGTATACCGAAAAACGATGTTGTTGTAAAGAAGTTGTTAAGAAATAATATGTAAAAAATTTATGGCAATTTTACACAGGATATGTGCAAGTTGCACGACTTTTTCTTTTGACTATTCCCCTGCGCTGTGGTATTCTTGGGAGTAGATCAGATAAAGGACCGTTTTCCATGGAATTTTACACGCTTGCCAGCGGCTCGAGCGGCAACTGCTCGCTCGTGTGCGCGGGCGACACGCTGCTGCTCATCGACGTGGGCATCTCCTGCCGCCGCATCGAGCAGTCCCTCCGCGCGCTGGGGCGGACGCTCGGCGACCTGACCGCCGTATTCATCACGCATGAGCACGCCGACCACGTCGGCGGCCTCGCCACACTCAGCAAAAAAAGCGCGGCCCCGGTCTATGTCACGCGCGGCGTATCCTATCTCCTCACCTGTCCCGTCGTCGCCTTCACCGCGGGCGACACGCTTGAATTCGCGGGCTGCACCGTGCGCTCGTTCTCCACCTCGCACGACGCCGTGGATCCCGTCGGCTACCGCGTCGACGCCGCCGACGGCTCGCTCGGCATCCTGACCGACACCGGCTTCGTCACCGACGCGGCGCGTGAAGCGCTCGCGGGCGTGGATACGCTCCTGCTCGAAGCCAATCACGACGTGGAAACGCTGCAATACGGCCCCTACCCCTATTTCCTCAAGCGCCGCATTCTCGGCGACGAGGGGCACCTGTCCAACGACGCGGCGGCGGAATTTGCGCGGCTCGCCGTGCAGAGCGGCACGCGCGACATCCTGCTCGCGCACCTTTCCAAGGAGAACAACACGCCCGAGCTGGCAGAGTACGCCGTCGCCCGCGCGCTGCAGTCCGCGGGGCTTTCCGTGCGGCTCGGCGTCGCGCCGCGCGACACCATGAGCGAGGTACATCTATGCAGAAGGTCACCGTCCTTTGCGTCGGCAAACTGAAGGAGGCATTCTACGCGGCAGCCGTCGCGGAGTATCAAAAACGTCTCCAGCGCCACTGCAAGCTGGAGATCGTGGAGCTGCCAGAGCAGAAGCTCCCCGAGTCGCCCGCCCCCGCCGAGATCGAGCAGGCGCTCGCCAGGGAGGCCGCGCTCATCGAGGAAAAGCTCCCCAAGGGCGGCGCGGTCATCGCACTGTGCATCGAGGGCACGGAGCTGAGCAGCGAAGCGCTCTCGAAAAAGCTGGCGCAGCTCGCCTCCGCGGGCGCTTCGCAGCTGACCTTTCTCATCGGCGGCAGCTTCAGCCTGCACCCGCGCGTGAAGCAGCGCGCCGACCTGCGCCTTTCCATGTCGCCCATGACCTTCCCGCACCATCTGGCGCGGGTGATGCTGCTCGAGCAGCTCTACCGCGCGTACCAGATCGACGCCGGCACGCGCTATCATAAGTAAGGAGGAAGCACCATGTCCTTTCCCAAGCTGAGCTGGGGCCGTGAAAAGCACGACCTCGCCGACCGCTGGCCCAAGGGGCCGGACGGCACGCCCGAAAAACCCGCCTTCCTTGCCGACTCGACCGAGGAGGACAACGCCGCGGGCATGACCGTTGAAATGCTGCGCGCCTACGGCATCCCCGTGATGAAAAAGTACGACGACAAGGACGGCACGCTCGGCAAGGTCCTGTTTGGCACGCCGAGCGGCGGCGTCGGACTGTATGTACCCGAAAGCATGCTCGAGGACGCGAAGAATCTTCTCGCGCCCGTGGAGGAATCAACCCGGAATGAGGAGGAATCGTAATGGATTATCGCAAAGAATATGAAAAGTGGCTCGCCTCCCCCGCGCTGAGCGAGGACGAGCGCGCTGAGCTCAGGGCGCTCGAGGGCAACGACAAGGAGATCAAGGCCCGCTTCTACGGCCCGCTCGAGTTCGGCACCGCAGGCCTGCGCGGTACGATGTACACGGGCCTGCACAACATGAACCGCCACGTCATCCGCTGGGCGACGCAGGGCTTTGCCAACGTCATCCGCGCCGAGGGTACGGAGGCGATGCAAAAGGGCGTCGCCGTGTGCATGGACTGCCGCAACCACTCCGCCGAATTTGCCCGCGAGACCGCCTGCGTCATGGCAGCCAACGGCATCCATGTGCGGCTCTTTGAGTCCCTGCGCCCCACGCCCGAGCTTTCCTTTGCCGTGCGCGAGTACGGCTGTCAGGCGGGCGTGAACGTCACCGCCAGCCACAACCCCAAGGAGTACAACGGCTACAAGGTCTACTGGGCGGACGGCGCGCAGCTGCCGCCGCAGCACGCCGCGGCCATTGCCGACGAGCTGACGCGGATCGACATTTTCACGGGTGTTCAGTCGATGGACTACGAGCAGGCTTTGGCCGAGGGCAGGATCGAGCTGCTCGGCGAGGACTGCGACCGCCGCTTCATGGCGAACGTCATGGGCATGGTCAACGACTACGAGACCGTCAAAAAGGTCGCGGACGGCTTCGGTCTCGTCTACACGCCGTTCCACGGCTGCGGCTACAAGCTGGTGCCCGAGGCGCTCACAAGGCTCGGCATCAAGCACCTCTACTGCGAGCCGAAGCAGATGGTCATTGACGGCGATTTCCCCACCGTCGTCTCCCCCAACCCCGAAAACCCCGAGGGCTTCTACCTCGCGATCGACCTCGCCAGGGAAAAGAACGTTGACTTCATCCTCGGCACCGATCCCGACAGCGACCGCGTGGGCATCATGGTGCGCAACAAGGCGGGTGAGTTCGAGCCCGTTACCGGCAACCAGACCGGCGTGCTGCTGCTCGACTACCTCATCGGCGCGATGAAGCGCGCGGGCAAGCTGCCCGAAAAGCCCGCCGCGCTCAAGACCATCGTGACGACCGAAATGGCGCGCGCCGTCGCCGAGGCCAACGGTCTCGACTGCTACGACACCTTCACCGGCTTCAAGTTCATGGCGGAGAAGATGAACGAGCTGGAGAGCGCGGGCAAAAACACCGTCATTTTCTCCTATGAGGAGAGCTACGGCTACATGATCGGCCACTACGTCCGCGACAAGGACGCCGTCACCGCCTCTCTGCTCCTCACCGAGATGGCGGCATGGTACCACGCGCAGGGCATGACGCTCCTCGACGCGCTGCGATCCCTCTACGAAAAGTACGGCTGGTACGGTGAAAAGACGCACAACCTCGTCATGCCCGGCCTCGACGGTCTTGAGAAAATGGCGGCGCTCATGCAGTCGCTGCGCGCGCAGCCTCCGGTCGAGATCGGCGGCGTAACGGTCGCGCAGTACAAGGACTATTCCGACGGTACGGTGCGCGACGCCGCGACCGGCGCGGTCACGCCGATGCCGCTCTCCGGCTCGAACGTCCTGCGCTTTGAGCTGACCGACGGCTCGCACATCGTCGTCCGGCCCAGCGGCACGGAGCCGAAGATCAAGGTCTATATCCTCACCAAGGGCGCGGACGCCGCGGAGCGCGACGCGAACCTCGAGAAATACAGCGCGTGGGTCAAGACCCTCGCCTGACCGCACAGCCACATACTGCAAACGGAGGGCGGCGCAAAACGCCGCCCTCTTTTTTGAAAGGAAGATACTCCCTATGGCCTCGCTCGCCCTCTACTGGTCGGTCATGATCGCCTGCTACCTGCTCGCCTCGCGCCTGCGCCGCTACGCCGACCGTCTCGGCTTTGTCAATACGCTGCTGAGCGTCAGCGTCTACGCGCTCGTTTTCGTGATGGGTCTGCGCATGGGCGCGAACCGCGAGGTGACGGACAACCTCGGCGTCATCGGCGTGCAGGCGCTGCTCGTCACCGCGCTGACGATGGCGTTCAGTATGCTCGGCGCGTTCGCCGTGCGCCGCGCCCTGCACATCGACCGCAATGCCATGCCCCGCGGCGCGGAGAAAACGGCGGCGATGCCGTCCGCTGCCGCACACGCGGACGCCTCCGGCTCCAAAACCTCGCTCATCATCTTCGCGATGGTCGCGGCGGGAATGCTGCTCGGCTATTTCGTCGTCCCGCGCGTCACCGACCCGGACGCCTTTCAGGCCGTGTCCGGCAGCTGGCTCGTCGTCGGACTGTGCCTGCTGCTCGCCTTCGTCGGCTTCGGTATGGGGCTGGAGGGCAAGCTCAAAGCCATGCTGCGCGGCGCGGGACTCGGCATCGTTCTCGTGCCGCTGGCGATGGTCGCCGGCTCGCTGCTCGCGGGCGTGGTCTACTCGTTCCTCTCCCCCATGACGCTGCGGGAGGGGCTCGCTATCAGCGCGGGCTTCGGCTGGTACACGCTCGCGCCGAGCATCATTTCCGGCGCGGGCCACGCGGTCGCGGGCGCGGTGTCGTTCCTGCACAACGTGCTGCGCGAAACGCTCGGCATCATTCTTCTTCCGCTCGCCGCGTCGAAGATCGGCTGCATCGAGGCCGTCACGCTGCCTGGAACGTGCGCGATGGACGTATGCCTGCCCATCGTCGAGCGCTCCTGCAGTGCCGAGACGCTGCCCTACTCGTTCACGACCGGCATGGCAGCCTGCCTTTTCTCCGCGCTGCTCGTGCCGCTCATCATGGGCGCATAGCGCCCTTCCCTTCATAAAAAAACCGCTTGGCCGATCTCGGTCAAGCGGTTTTTCTTTAGTCCTTCCTGCACTCGGCGGTGACCTCCTCGCGCAGCGCGGCGAGCTGCGGGCTCGTCAGGTCGCGCGGATACGGCAGCTCCAGCTCCCACACACGCACCGAGCTGTCCGCGTGCAGCACGACGATCCGCTGCGCGAGCAGCAGCGCCTCGTCAAGCTGATGCGTCACGAGCAGAATGGTCTTTTGCAGCTCCTTCTGAATGTCCAGCAGCTCCGCTTGCAGCTCGCCGCGCGTGATGAAGTCGAGCGAGGCGAACGGCTCGTCCATCAGCAGCACCTGCGCCTGACTGGCGAGCACGCGGGCAAGCCCGAGCCGCTGGCGCATCCCAGTGGACAGCTCCACGGGCGTCATGTCGGCGTAATCCTCCAGCCGCACGAGCTTCACGAGCTTCTTCGCCAGCTCCAGCCGCTCCTCGGGCGTGCGGCCCGCACCCGCCGCCATGGCGACGTTGCGCTCCACCGACGTCCAGGTGATCACATAGGGATCGGGCGAGAGCAGCGCGCAGCGCCAGCCCTCCGGCATCACGATCTCGCCGGAATCGGGCGCGTCCTTCGTCCCGTCGATGAGCCGCAGCAGTGTGCTCTTTCCGCAGCCGCTGCGCCCCAGGATCGCCGTGAGCTTCCCCGCGGGAAAATCGACCGACACGCCGTGGAGCACGGTGCGCGTCGTCGAGGGGCGCTTCGCGCCGTTGAGAATGATGTCGGTGCTCTGCGTGGTATAGGTCTTGACAAGGTTTTTCACCTGAATGCCGTTCATTGCGTTCTCCCCTTCGCTTGGCAGAAGAATACCGTTGACCGGGAGGAGGCTAAACCACCGGCCAACGGTAATTTTAACAGGTCATGCCCTGTTTTTCAACAAAAAAGAAGCGGAAAGCCGTCAGGAAAGCAGCAGCTTGTCGTTCGCCTCGGTCGAGCCGCTGGCGCTGGAGAAGAGCGCGAGCAGGTCGGGCACGGTCAGCTTTTTCTTTTCCTCGCCGGAGATGTCCACCACCACGCGGCCCGCGTCCATCATGATGAGGCGGTTGCCGTGCGCGATAGCGTCCTTCATGTTGTGCGTGATCATCAGCGTCGTGAGCCGATTCTCCTGCACGATCTGGTCGGAGAGCGCGAGCACCTTGGCGGCCGTCTTGGGGTCGAGCGCCGCGGTGTGCTCGTCGAGCAGCAGCAGCTTCGGCTGCTTGAGCGAGGCCATCAGCAGCGTCAGCGCCTGACGCTGACCGCCGGAGAGCAGGCCGACCTTGCTTGTCAGGCGGTCCTCCAGACCGAGGTCGAGGGTGCGAAGCAGCTCCTTGTAGTCCGCGCGTTCAAGCGGCGTGATGCCCCACTTGAGGCCGCGGCGCTGCCCGCGCCGGGCGGCGAGCGCCAGATTCTCCTCGATCATCATGGTCGGGGCGGTGCCCATCATCGGGTCCTGGAACACGCGCCCGAGCAGCGCGGCGCGCTTGTGCTCGGGCAGCTTGGTGACGTCCTGCCCGTCGATGAGGATGGAGCCGGAGTCCACCGGAAACACGCCCGCGATGGCGTTGAGCATCGTGGACTTGCCCGCGCCGTTGCCGCCGATGACGGTGACGAAATCGCCGTCGGCGAGCGTCAGGCTCAGGTCGTTGAGCGCCGATTTGGCGTTGATGGTGCCGGGGTTGAAGGTCTTGCAGATGTTCTTGAGCTCAAGCATGGTGTGCGCCTCCCTTCTGTGCCTTGCCGTGGAACGCCTTGCCCTTCCAGTACGGAATGGCGAGGAACACCGCCACGATCAGCGCCGTGACGAGCTTGAGGTCGTTGGTGTTCAGACCAAGCTGGAGCGCGGCCTGCAGCACAATGTAGTAAAGGATCGCGCCAATGGAAACGGCAAAGAGCCGAAGGCCGAAGTTGATGAAGAGCTTGCCGAACACCACCTCGCCGATGATGACGGCGGCAAGACCGATGACGATGGCGCCGCGGCCCATCTGCACGTCGCTCGAGCCCTGATACTGGGCGAGCAGCGCGCCGGAGAGCGCGACCAGTCCGTTGGAGAGCATCAGCCCGAGCACCACGTTGGCGCTGGTGTCGATGCCCTGCGCGCGGGCCATGTTCTGGTTCGCGCCGGTGGCGCGGATGGAGCAGCCCTTCTCCGTGCCGAAGAACCAGTAGAGCAGCGCGATCACCGCGGCGGTGAAGAGCAGCAGCAGCGGCAGCGGATTTTTCGTCAGCAGCTCGCCCACGGGCGAGAAGGTGCGCACATAGCGCTGGGAAACGAGCAGGTCGTACTTATCCACGCTGACCGCCTGATTCGCCTTGCTCTCCATGATGCGCAGGTTGACCGAGTAGAGCGAGAGCTGCGTGAGGATACCGGCAAGGATGGCGGGAATGCCGCACTTCGTGTGAAAAAGGCCCGTGACAAGACCCGCCAGCATACCGGCGAGCATCGCGCACAAAAGCGCCGGCCACGGGCTCACGCCCGCGCGAATGAGCATCACGCAGACCGCGCCGCCGGTGGCGAGCGAGCCGTCCACCGTCAGATCCGCCACGTCAAGGATGCGGTAGGTGATGTATACGCCGATCGCCATGATGCCCCAGATCAGACCCTGGGCGACTGCGCCGGGCAGCGCGTTGAGCAGAGACGTCAGGAAACTCATCGTTCTTTTCCTCCAAACACTTCGTTATGGGAGAGGGGCGGCGCCCCTCTCCCATCGGGGATATTCCGCTTACTCCGCGATGGCGGTGTAGCCCTCCAGCGGAGTGATGCCGAGCGTCTCGCACATGGAGGCGTTGTACTTCGGCGTTGCGGTGGTGAATTCGATGGGCATGGTGGAGATATCCGCCTCGCCGGTCAGGATCTTGGCGGCCATCTTGCCGGTGGTCATGCCGAGATCGTAGTAGCTGATGGACAGGGTCGCCACACCGCAGCCCTTGCAGATGCCCTCCTCACCGGCGATGACCGGGGTCTTGGCGGGAACGGTGACGTTGGCGATCGCCTCGGTGTTGGAGGCGGCGGTGTTATCGGTGGGAACATAGATCACATCGGCCCAGTCGCAGGCAGCCTGCGTGACGGAGGAAACGTCGTTGGTGTCGGTGAAGGCAAATTCCTTGGTCTCAATGCCCTTGGCGGACAGGTTCTTGGCGACCTCCTCGATCTGATAGCGGGAGTTCGGCTCGGCGGAGCAGAACAGCAGACCGACCTTCTGCGTCTCGGGGAACCACTCGGTGATCATGTCCGCCTGCTTGCTCAGGTCGGCCAGATCGCTCGTGCCGGAGACGTTGCCGCCGACGGTGCCGGAGAAATCGTCAATGTCCAGCGCCACGCCGTAGGCGGTGATGGAGGTGCCGAGAACGGGGATGTCACTCGTCGCGGAGGCCGCCGCCTGCAGCGCGGCGGTCGCGTTCGCCATGATGAGGTCCACGCCCTCGGAGACAAAGCCGTTGACGATGGTGGCGCAGCTGTTGGAATCGCCGGAGGCGTTCTTCTCCTCAAACTTGACCTGACCGGGCAGCGCCTCGTTCAGCGCGTCAATAAAGCCCTGCGTCGCGGCGTCAAGCGCCTCGTGCTGCACGAGCTGGCAGATGCCGACGGTGTAGGTCGCGGCATCGCCGCTCGGCTCGGCGGGATCGGTGGTATCGGGGGTGTCAGCCTTCTGGCCGCAGGCGGCGAGGCTGAGACACATCGCTGCGGAAAGCAGCATGGCGATCAGTTTCTTTTTCATGGTACTTCTCCTTTTCATTTGAACAAATTAAAGAGCGGTCCCGCCCGTCGGACGAAACCGCTTTGCTCACATTCCTGTGCAAATGCGTTTTCTTCTCATCGACGGCTCCGGGAGGGCGTGCCGAAATAGCGGCCCGCAAAGCGGAACGCGAAAATGAAAAAGGAATAGCGGCTCAGCATTGCGGATCTCCCTTCCGTCCGCCCCGTGGGGCAAACTCATTTGATGTTCGGAGTATATTCCTTTAGAGCTTTAAAGTCAAGAGGTAAATATCTGCAAATCCGCACAATTTCATCGCTATATTTTGTGCAATATGGCAAGACGCAGTTTTCTTCCTCCTACCGTTGCGGCGCAAAGGACTTGCATCCTGCGCGCGGCTTGCATATACTATAGGAGAAACACCCGCACGGGAGGCAAAGGGCATGAAAAAGTGCATTGTGATCTCCGATTCCTTCAAGGGCTCGCTGCCGAGCCGCGACATCTGCGCCATCGCGCGCGAGCGTATCCCGCTCTTCTTCCCCGCCTGCGAGGTCCGCGCGCTGAACGTGGCGGACGGCGGCGAGGGGACGGTGGATTGCTTCCTCGATTCCTGCGGCGGCGAGCGCGTGCTCGTCTCCGGCGTGCAAAATCCCTACGGCGAGCCGATCGACGCAGCCTACGGTCTGCTGCCGGACGGCACGGCAGTCGTCGAGATGGCTGCGGCAGCGGGACTCCCGCTCGTTGCCGGACGCAAAAATCCCTGTATCACCACGACCTACGGCGTCGGACAGCTCATCACCGACGCGCTCGCGCGCCGCGCGCGGCGCATCGTGCTCGGCCTCGGCGGCAGCGCCACGAACGACGGCGGCTGCGGCTGCGCCGCGGCATTGGGCGTCCGCTTCACGGACGCGGGAGGCACGTCCTTCGTTCCCGTCGGCGCGACGCTCGACCGCATCGCGCACATCGACGCCTCTGCCGCGCGCGAAAGGCTTCACGGTGTGCGCGTGATCGCCATGTGCGACATCACCAATCCCATGCACGGCCATAGTGGCGCGGCGCACATTTTCGCGCCGCAGAAGGGCGCGGACGAGGCCGCCGTGCGCGAGCTGGACCGTCAGCTCCGCACGCTGGACAAGATCTTCCGCCGCGAGCTGAACGCCTCGGTCGCCATGCTCCCCGGAGCCGGCGCGGCGGGCGCGTTCGGCGCGGGCTGCGTCGCTCTGCTGGGCGCGGAACTGCGCCGCGGCATCGAGGTCGTGCTCGACGTGGTCGGCTTCGACGCCCTGCTCGCGGACGCCGACCTCGTCATCACCGGCGAGGGCCGCATCGACGCGCAGAGCACCCACGGCAAGGTCGTGGGCGGCGTGGCGCGCCGCGCTCACGCGCGGGGCGTGCCCGTTTTTGCCATCGTCGGCGATGTGGGCGACGACGCCTACGGAGCCTACAACGCCGGCGTCAGCGCCATTTTCAGCATCAACCGCCTGGCTGTCCCGCGCGACGAGGCCAAGGCCCGCAGCCACATCGACTACACCCACACGCTCGACGATCTTCTGCGCTGCATCCGCGCCGCCGAGCAGTTCAAACGATAAAGGAGGACTCCCGCCATGCGCATCGCCGTTCCCGTATCCAACGACCGGACCGCCGAGACCCTGTCCGGCATCGAGGGCTTCCAGTTTTTTGAGGACGATCACGGCCGCATCGTCCGCCGCTTCTTCGTCCCCCGCGCGGGCGAGGGCGCCGCTGCCGCGGTCGCCCAGCTCGAGCCGTACGGCGTGGACGCACTCGTCTGCGGCGCGCTGCCTGGAGACGAGCGGCTCGAGACCGCCGCCGCGGGCATCCTGCTCTTCCCCACCTTCTCCGGCACGCCGGAGGAAGCGGCGCTCGCCTTTTTGGGCGGCACGGTCGCCCGTGACCCGAACAACAAATGCAACGCCTGCGGCTTTCAGTCCTCCTGCTCGCTGAGCGGCAAGGGCGGCTGCGGCAAGACCTGACGCAAAAAAGCGTTCCGCATCGCGGAACGCTTTTTTTCCTATTCTCCTCAGGTGCGGCTCAGGCTGCCGGAGGTCACCTCGACCGGCGGCTTGGTGGAAAGATAGTCCGAGCTGATCCAGCCGAACTTGCTGCCGACGGAAACGAAGGTCCAGTTGCCCTCCTTCGCCGCGGCCTTGACCTTTGTGCCCCGGTCGACGAGCTGGACCTTGCCGTAGCTCGTGCTCGGGCCGCTGCGCAGGTTCACACCGGCGGTGGTGTAGTAGGACGCATACTCGTTGAACACCTTCTTGGGCAGCACCGTGACCTCGCTGTGACCCGTGAGGTCCAGCCAGCCGACCTTCCTCTTGCTGTCGCTCACGCTCGTATCCGGCTCCTTCGTCTCGTTCGGATCGACCGCGGGCGTATCCTCGCCGGGGAGCTTTTCGTCCGGCTCATTCGCGGCATCCTCCGCGGCCTTCTTTTCTTCCTCCAGCTTCTTGACCTGCTCCTGCAGCTCCTCGATCTGCGTCTCGGCGCCCTTCGCCGCCTTCTGCGCCGCGCCGAGCTTCGCGCCCAGCACGATCACCACGATCAGCAGCACGAACACCGCCGCGACCAGGCACAAAAACATCACATACAGCGGATTGCGCTTCGGCGCACTGTGATTCACACGACGACCTTCCATGGAAAAGCCCTCCTTATCTTCTCTTTATTATCTTATTGTACCGAACCGGGACGTATTATGTCAAGCGTTTGATAGCTTAGACGCAAAAAATTGACAAAAAGTTCCCAAAATTTTATACTGAAGAAAACGTTTTGGAAGGAGGGCAACCATCATGGCGCTGTGCAGACGCATTTCCTATCTCTATGCCCTTGCCCTGCTCACGGTCTACGCGCTCTTTCTTCCCCTCGGCGGCTACGAGCGCATGATGGAGGGCAAGTACCGCGCCTTTCTGCTGCTCTCGCTGGGCTACGTCCTCGCGATGACGGCGCTCGGCGCGTGGAAAGCCGTCCGCTGGCGCGAGCCGATGTGCCTTGCCGCGCTCGCCTATCTCGCGCTCACCGCGCTCAGCGCAGCACTCTCGCCCTACGGCACGGCGGTGCTGCTCGGCGGCACGCGCCGGGACGGACTTCTGACCGCCGCGCTCTACGCTGCCGTCTTTCTGCTCCTCGCGCGGCACCTGCGGCCCGACCGCCGGCTGCTCTATGCCGCGGCGGCCTCCGCCGCGCTGTGCGATCTTCTCGTGCTCGTCCAGCTCACGGGGCGGAATCCCCTTTGGCTCTACCCCGCGGGGCTGAACTACTTTGACGGTGACGTCGCCTACTCCGGCTTCTACGCCGGCGCCGCCGGCAACATCGACTTCACCGCCTTCCTCCTCGCGCTCTGCGCCGCGGCGATGGCGGCGGCGCTCGTGCGCGGCTGGTCCGGATGGCTGCTCGCGCCGCTCGCGCTGACGGTGTGGACGCTCTGGCAGCTGCGCGTCGCCGCCGCGCTGCTCGGACTCGCGGTCACGGCGGTGCTCGGGCTGCCGCTGCTGTTCCCGCGACGGCGGCGGGCGATGTGGGCGCTGACGCTCCTGCTCACCGCGGCGGCGTTTTCCCTTATCTGGTTCTTTCCCGGCGACGGCGGCACGCTCTCCGAACTGCACCGGCTGCTGCACGGTGACGTCGATCTGACCTTCGGCTCGTCGCGGCTCCTGATCTGGCGCTCCCTCCTGCCGCTCATCGCGGAGCGCCCGCTGCTCGGCGGCGGCTGCGGGACGCTGTACCTGCGCGACGTCCCGCCGTTCTACTGGCAGCGCGGCGGCGAGACCACCTACTTCGCCGTCACGAGTGCGCACAACGAATACCTCGGCGTCCTCGTCGATCAGGGCGCGTTGGCGCTGCTTGCGTTCCTCTCGCTGCTTGCGCTCGCGCTTTGGCGCGCGTACCGCCATGCGGAAAGCGACCGCTGCGCGGTCGCGGGCGCGGCGCTGCTCTGCTACGCGGTGACGGCGTTTTTCTCCGTCGCCTGCTGCATCACGGGCGTCTACCTCTGGCTGCTGCTCGCGGTGCTCGCACCGAAGGAACGATAGAAAACGAGAGGAAAGTCCCACGACTCTCCTCTCGTTTTTTCACTTCTTGAGCGTCAGGCGGAAGTCCCCGCCCTCACTCGCGCAGGACACGGTGTAGCCCTGCTTCTCGCCGAAGCGGGTCACGTTCTCCACGCAGGTCTGGCTGTCCACCAGCACCTCGAGCGTGTCGGGCGCGTTCTTCTTGACCTCGTTCTGCACCATCACCACAGGCATGGGGCAGGAGTAGCCTCTTGCGTCGATCATTTCGTTGCCTCCTTTTTGGGCATATTCCATAGGGCGATCACCAGCAGCACGACCAGGCCGACGATCACGGCGACCTTGCCCGCAGTGGAGATGCCGCCGACCACGAGCTGACCGGCGTCGTTCTTGCTGTCGGGGTTGCCGGCGAGGCCGAAGTTGTGCGCGAGAGCCGCGCCGACGATCATACCGAACACGGTCACGGCGCTGTCGCCGTTGCCCTGCGCCGCCAGGATGAGCTGACGCAGCGGGCAGCCGCCGAGCAGCACGCTGCCCCAGCCGACGAGCACCATGCCCAGCAGGTTCCAGACGTGGGCGCTGTGGGCGATGGGCTGAAGCGCGAAGCCAAGGTTGAACTTATTCATGGCAAGATTGCCGACGAGCGTGACGACAAAAATCGCCGCGAAGCCATAGAGCAGGTGGAAGTCCCCCAGCATCACGGCGTCGCGCAGACCGCCGACCATGCAAAGGCGGCTCTTCTGCGCCAGCGCGCCGACCACGAGCGCGACGATCAGCGCGATCCAGAACGGCGCGTGCATGGAGCCGGGGCCGGCCTCGGATGCCTTGAACAGCGCGGGTACGGTCAGCACGAGGATCAAAAGCGCCGCCATCACGGTCGGCAGCACGCTGCCCTCGGAGACGCTGACCTCGTAGGAGCGCTTGAGCGTGAAGCCGCGCTTGAGGCAGGCGATGCCGATGAGGATACCGATAAAGAAGCCGATGAGACCGACGAGCGCGTTCAGGTCGCCGCCGCCGAGACGGAGCACCATACGCAGCGGGCAGCCGAGGAAGGCGAGCGCGCCGATGACGACGAACGCGCCGATGACAAAGCGCAGCGCGGGCGACGAGCCGGCGCGGGCCTTGAACTCCTTGCCCGCCACGCTCATGAGGAACGCGCCGAGCACGAGGCCGATGATCTCCGGACGGACGTACTGCACCTTGGCGGCGCTGTGCAGGCCGCAGGCGCCCGCGGTGTCGCGCAGGAAGCAGGCGATGCAGAAGCCCATGTTGGCGGGGTTGCCCATCGCCGTGAGAATGAGGGCGGCAAGGCCGACGGCCACGCCCGCGAGGACGACGCCCCAATGGATCTTTTTCATTTTCTCTCCACTCCTTGTTCTTTCTCTCTCGTTATTCTTTGAGAAAGATATTGATGAACACAGTATAAAGTCTCCGTCAAAAAATGGCAAATGGATTTATCCGAAGAAAACAGTAATATCATCGGTTTTTCCGATGATATTACCGTCCTGTTTCCTATAGTTCTTTTTTCACAGCGTCAGCTCGTAAAAGCCCTCGACCTCCAGCCCCTCACCGGCGGCAAGCGCCTCGAGCGCGGCGCGCCTGTCGATCTCGGCGCGCCATGCCATGCCGCAGTCCGCGGTCAGCGCGCGCGGCACCGGAATGAGCCGCCCCGCAAGGCCGCGCGCCGCGCAGAGCTTCTCCATGCCGATGGCGGCGGCGGTGGTGTGAAAGGTCACGACCAGCCACGTCTTTCTTTCTCTCATCGCGCCAGCTCCTCCACCGCGCGGATGGCCGCGTCGGTCTCCTCCTCGGTGTTGTACCAGCCGAAGCTGAAGCGCACCGCGCCCTGTCCCTCCGTGCCGAGCGCACGGTGCAGCCGCGGCGCGCAGTGCGCGCCCGAACGCGTGGCGATGCCGTAGTCCTCCGCGAGCGCGTCGGCGACCTCGCCGGAGTCCAGGTCCGCGATGTTCAGCGCGACGACCGCTGTGCGCTCGTGCGTGAAGTCGCCGTAGACGGTCACGCCGTGGATGTCCCGCACGCCCTCATAGAAGCGGCGCATGAGCGCCGTCTCGTGCGCGCGGATGGTCTCCATGCCGGTCTCCGCGATGAAGTCCAGCGCCGCGTCCAGTCCGGCGATGCCGTGGCCGTTGAGCGTTCCCGCCTCGAGCCGCACGGGCAGCTGCTCGGGCTGACGCTCGGAGAAGGTCTGCACGCCCGTCCCGCCAACCTTCCACGGCAGGATGTCCGGGTCGCCGCGCAGGCACAGCCCGCCCGTTCCCTGCGGCCCCATGAGGGATTTATGGCCCGTGAAGCAGAGCACGTCGATGTGCATCCGCTCCATGTCGATGGGCAGCACGCCCGCGCTCTGCGAGGCGTCCACCACAAGCAGCACGCCGTGCGCGTGCGCAAGCGCGCCCACGCGGGCAAGGTCCACCGCGTCGCCCGTCAGGTTCGAGGCGTGGGTGCAGACGATGGCGCGGGTCTCGGGACGGAGCAGACGCTCAAGGTCCGCGTAGTCGATGCGCCCCTGCCGGTCTGCGGGCACGAAGTCCAGCGCCACGCCGCGCTCATCGCGCAGGCGGTAGAGCGGACGGAGCACGGAGTTGTGCTCCAGATCGGTGGAGAGCACATGGTCGCCCGGGCGGACAAGCCCGTTGATGGTGATGTTCAGCGCCTCGGTCGAGTTGGCGGTGAAGACCACATGGTCGGGCCGCGGGCAGCCGAAGAGCGCCGCAAGCTTGCAGCGCGTGTTGTAGATCGTGCGCGAGGCGGTCAGCGCGCCCTCGTGCGTGCCGCGGGCACTGTTGCCGAAGCTCCCCATCGCGCGCGCCACCGCGTCGATGACCTGCGGCGGCTTGCGAAGCGTGGTCGCGGCGTTGTCAAGATAGATCATGCGCACACCTCCCGTCCGTTGTTTCCCGACCATCATAGCACACCGCGCACGGTTTGAAAACGGCTTTTTCCGGCCTTCCGGCATTTTTCATCGTTTTTTCCGATGGAAACCGCCGAATTTTCCGTGAAAGCATTTGACAAACCACGCCGCGCTCTCTACAATAACATTTAGAAAGCCACAGAAGGAGGCCGTGCGATGGAACGTCTGAATCTCCGTCAGCTTGAGATCTTTTCCGCCGTCGTGGACGCCGGCAGCTTCACCGCCGCTGCGGAAAAGCTCTACCTTGCCCAGTCCACGGTGAGCGACAACGTCCGCGCGCTGGAGGAGCTGCTGCATCTCAAGCTCTTCCACCGCGAGTCCAAGCGGCGGCTGACGCTCACGCTTGAGGGCAAGCACGTCTACCGCTACGCGCAGGACATCCTCGGCCGATGCAGCGCTCTGCTGCTCGACGTCGCGGTCGACAGCGCGCTCGAGCTGACGCTCGGCGCCTCCACCGTGCCGGCGCAGAGCCTTCTGCCGGGCTACATGGCGCGCTTCGCCCGGGAGAATCCCGCCTGCCGCTGCACGCTCCTCTGCGGCGACAGCGCCGCGGTGCAGCAGATGCTGCTCAACGGCGACATCCACCTCGGCTTCGTCGGCAGCGCCGACGACCGGCAGGACCTCATTTACGAGCCGATCGCCGAGGACCGTCTGGTGCTCATCACGCCGAACACGCCGCGCTTTGCGGCGCTGAAAACGCAGGGCGTGCTCGGGCGCGAGCTGTTCCGCGAGCCGTTCCTCTTCCGCGAGCGCGGGAGCGGCACGCAGAAGGTCATCGACAACTATCTCAGCGAGATACGCCTTGACCCGCAGGTCATCCACACCGTGGCCTACGTCTCCGACCCCACCGTGCTGCAGCGGCTGGTCGCGGAGGGCACGGGCGTATCCATCCTCTCCGCGCTCGCGGTGCAGGAGGCCGTTGCGGCGGGACAGCTCTTACAATTCGAGCTGGACGAAACGCCGGTGCGGCGCAGCATCTACATGGCCCGACGCCGGAAAAGCTCCATGAGCTCCCCCGCCCGCACCTTTGCCGAGCTGGTGCGCAAGCAGGCCAAGGCGTCCGTGTAGCCTTACCATTTCATAACGGAAAGGAGGCAGACGGCAATGGATCAGAACCGCGAGCTTCGGCTCACGCAAATGACCTCCGCCGCCGGTTGAGCGGCAAAGCTGGGGCCGGGCGCCCTGTCGAAAATTTTAGAGGGTCTGCCTAATATGTTTGACCCGCGGCTGCTGGTGGGCTACGACAGCAGCGACGACGCCTGTGTTTACAGCGTGTCGGACGACGTGGCCGTGATCGAAACGGTGGACTTCTTCACGCCCCTCGTGGACGATCCCTACCTCTTCGGTCAGATCGCCGCAGCGAACGCGCTCTCAGACGTATACGCCATGGGCGGCGTGCCGAAGCTGGCGATGAATCTGCTCTGCGTGCCGAGCTGCCTTCCGCTCGATACCGTCCGCGCCATTTTGGAGGGCGGGCACGACAAGGCCGTGGAGGCCGGCTGCGTCATCGCCGGCGGGCACACCATTCAGGACGACGAGCCGAAATACGGTCTGTGCGTCACCGGCTTCGTCCACCCGCAGCACATCCTCAAGAACATCGGCGCGCAGCCGGGCGACGTGCTCGTGCTGACCAAGGCGCTCGGCGTCGGCGTCATCACCACCGCGCTCAAGGCCGCTCTTGCGGACGACAGCGCCCGCGACGCGGCGTATGCGAGCATGGCGGCGCTCAACGCGAAGGCCGCGCAGGCCGTGCGCGAGGTCAGCCGCGTCCACGCCTGCACCGACGTGACCGGCTTTGGTCTGCTCGGGCACAGCTACGAGATGGCAAGCGGCTCGGGCGTCACCGTCCGGCTGCACGGCGCGGCGCTGCCGCTGCTGCCGCAGGCGGAGGAGCTGGCGGACATGGGCATCGTGCCGGGCGGCGTGTACCGCAATCGCGACTATGTGAAGCCGCACCTGCGCGTGCTCGACGGCGCACAGCGCGCGAGGCTCGACCTGGCCGCCGACCCGCAGACCTCGGGCGGACTGCTCGTGTCGCTTCCCCGCGCGGACGCGGAGGAGCTGCTCGAAAAGCTCCACGCCTTCGCGCCGTGGAGCGCCATCGTCGGCGAGGTGCTGCCGCAGGGCGAGAGCGCTTTGGAATTTGACTGAACGGAAAAAGAGACGAAAGCCACGGCTTTCGTCTCTTTTTTCTCATAAATCCTGTTTTTTATGCTTCTTTGCCTCGCGCTCCTCGAGGAACTCCTTCGGCTCCGCTTCGGCGAGCGCTTTGGCGCGGCGCTCCAAGACCTCCCTGGGCTTGGCGGTGATCTCGCCCGCGGCGGTCAGCGCCTCCTTGGTCAGCAACGGGCCGACCAGCTCATAGATCAGCACGGAGAACAGCACGATGTTGCGCACGAGCAGTCCGTCCGCCGCGCCCAGCGCCTGCGCGCTCACGCACATACCCAGCGCCACGCCCGCCTGCGGCAGCAGCGTGATGCCGAGGTATTTGACCGTCTTTTCATCGCAGCCGACCGCCTTGGCGGAGAAGTGCGCGCCGAGATACTTGCCCATGCTGCGGAAGATGATGTAGATGACGCCGATGAGTACCATCGTCAACTCGCCGAACACCTCCAGCCGCAGCTCCGCGCCGCTGATGACGAAGAATACCGCCAGCAGCGGGGCGGACCAGTCGTCCGCACGGTCCATCAGATCCTCGGAGAGCGGGCAGATGTTGCAGAACACCGTGCCAAGCATCATGCACACGAGCAGCGGCGAGAAGCCGATGACGACCTCGCCGACGTGCCACTCCAGCGCCGCGAGCGCGACCGTGAGGAACACGAACGCGATGGTCATGGACATTCGGTTGCGGTTGGAGTGGAACATGGCCTCGAGCCGCGTGAGGGCCGCTCCCGCGAGCATTCCGAGCAGCAGGGAGAGCACGATCTCGATGAGCGGGTTGACAAGCACGGAAACGATGCTCAGCGCGCCGCTGATCATCGCCTTGGCGATGCCGAAGCTGACCGCGAACACCACCAGGCCCACCGCGTCGTCCAGCGCGACGATGGGCAGCAGCAGGCTCGTGAGCGGGCCCTTGGCCTTGTACTGGCGCACGACCATCAGCGTGGCGGCGGGGGCCGTCGCCGCGGCGATCGCGCCGAGCGTGATGGCGGCCGGCGCGGAGAGGATGTCGGGGCGCAGGAAATGGAAGCCGAGCATGGCGAGATCCACCAGCACGGTGGCGACGAGCGCCTGCACGATGCCGATGATGAAGGCCTGACGGCCCGTCTTGCGCAGATCCTCCAGCCGGAACTCGTTGCCGATGGCGAAGGCGATGAAGCCCATCGCCACGTCGGAAATGGTGCCGAGCGCGGCAACGTCCTCATAGGTGGCGAAGCCGACGCCCGTGATGCCGAGCCTGCCGAGGCAGAACGGTCCGATCAGCACGCCCGCGACCAGAAAGGCGGTCACGTCGGGCAGACGCCAGCGGGAGAAGATGCGGGTCATCAGCAGTCCCGCGAGCAGGGCAAAGGCAACATTGAGCAAAGCGTACATGGGCGCGGTGTCCTTTCTTTTATGCAGAATGCACTACACTCGTAGCGCACCGATAGTTTATTATAGTCTTTTCCCCCGAAAAGGCAACCTGTTTTTGCCGTTCGCGCCCCGACATTCTCTCATGCTTATCCTGTAAAAATCGCATAAAGAAACGCAGCTCGCGGGAGCCGCGCTTCTTTTATTCTTCGATAAGCCGCGCCTGCCGCAGCCTGCGGAGCCGCTTCGCGGAGCGGCACGCCTGCCGGAGAAAGCCGACGCCCATGATAAGCCACAGCAGACCGAGAAGAGCGTCCGTAAGGATGCCCTCCGCCCACAAGCGTGGAAGGTCGATCCCGCTCTCCGCCGTAAGGTCCGCGGCATATTCGAGGATGCACCCGTACCACACCGCCGCCCGACGCAGCGGGCCCGCCGCAAGGACCAGCCAAAACGCCGCGAGCAAGCCGCGCGTCCGAAGATAGCGCTTCTCGCTCGTGATCCGCGAGTCGAGGTCGGAGAATAGCTCGAACGGCGTGCCGTCGTTCCGTCTGCGCAGGATGAGAAAGCTCCCGATGTCCATGACCAGCTCAACGCCCAGCTCGGCAAGGCCGCGCACATAGTCGTCTTTCTGCCCGTCGCGGGACTCGTAGAGGTACTGCACACGGTAGCGGTACTCATTCGGCGCTCCGCGGCGATAGCGGAAGGAAAGCCAGCCCGTGCCCTCGAGCTGCCAGCCCTCGGCGGAGAGGCGGTCAAGCTGCCGCTCCAGCCGTTCCGGGTCGAGCAGCCATGCCGGGGCGCACCAGGTCTTTTTTACATCGTTCATCGTCGTCTCCTTTCCCGGCAGGTCTATTCGTGAACGAGCTGTTCGTCTTTGAGCCCGCGCCATTTCCGGTGCGTGCGCACAGCCGCGAGCGCGCCCCACACGGTAAGTCCGAGCCACAAAAGGCCAAACGCGGCGTACATCGCGATCCTCGGCGCCCACGCCTCCGCAATGCTCGACGCGCCTGCGGCGATCAGGTCGGCATAGAGCTCGTCGAAGCCCCTCGCCGCATCGAGATCAAGCCACGCCCGGAAAAACAGCAGCGCGGCATTGACCGCACACCACACCGCCGCGGCCAGCTGCGCGCTGCGCACGCACTTCGCCTCCAATGCCTGCGACGCGAGGTCGGAAAACATCTCCACCGGTCTGCCGTCGTCCTCCCAGCGGAAGAACGCACGATGCCAAAAGCATCCCAGGCAGGTCACACCCAGCTCCTCCACACCCGCGAGATAGTCCCGTCCCCGCTTCGTATCCGGGTCGTCCCTCATCATCTGCATGTAATAGCGGTAGCGCGTGCCGTCGCCGCGCTCAAAGCGGAAAAAGAGGAAGCCGACGTCCGCGAGCTCCCACCCGTGCCGGCGGTGCCGCGCAAGCCAGCGCTGAAAACGCGCATTGTCGTACAGCAGGTCCCAGATCCATATAACGCAAAGCTTTCGTTTTCGCATCCTTCTCTCCTTTCCGTCACGTCCAGTTCCTTGTCAAGGCCTCGCCGTTGGCGGTCAGCTCCTGCAATCGGGCAAGCTCCGCGCGCACGGCGGCGCGTCCCTCGGGGGTGATGCGGTATTCCTTCCTGCGGCCCTCGTCCTCGCCCACGGCCTCGATCCAGCCACGCTCGGTGAGCGTGGTGAGCGCGCCGTAGAGCGTTCCGGCGGCAAGGCGCACGCGCCCGCCGCTCAGGCGCTCGACGTTCTGCATGATGCCGTAGCCGTGCAGCGGCGCGTCGAGCGAGAGCAGGATATAAAAGACCGCTTCGGTCAGCGCGGCGGTGCTCATACGCTTCCCCTCCCCGTTTTTATCGGCTTCCGATATATCGGCTACCGATATAGTAACATGGAGCGGTCCGGTTGTCAAGCAGAAAAATGCCTCGCAGAGTTTCGCGTCCGCAGACGCGAAAGCAGGATGATTCGTTTTCTGCCGCGACCTGTGCGCGGCAGAAAACACCTTGCGCGGAGTGAGCGTCGAATTGTCCGCTGACAGCGGACAACCGAGGCGCAGAACGCAGCGAAGCCTTCTCGAAAAAGTGGTTTTGCCACTTTTTCGACAGTAAGCGGCGGTCCTCACGGACCGCCGCTTAGCTTTCCTTATCCGAGCTGTTTGGTTTTTTCCACGGCGGCGTCCACCGCCTCGATGCACGCGCTGCGGAAGCCGCTGCGCTCCAGCGCGGCGACGCCCGCGATGGTGCTGCCGCCGGGGCTGCACACCTCGTCCTTGAGCTGTCCCGGGTGCCGGCCGGTGCGGAGCACCATTTCGGCGCTGCCGAGCAGCATCTGCGCGGCATAGCGCTGTGCCTTGGCGCGGGGCAGGCCGTTCTTCACGCCGCCGTCCGCCAGTGCCTCGATAAACAGATAGGCGTAGGCGGGGCCGCAGCCGGAGACGGCGCTCGCCGCGTCGATCAGGTGCTCGTTCAGCTCGTCGAGCGCTCCGGCGGGCGCCATCAGCTCGCGGAAGGCGCACAGCTCGTCCTCGCTCACGCGGCCGTTCGCCGCGTAAAGGATCAGCCCCTGCCCCACGGCGCAGGGCGTATTCGGCATGATGCGGATGATCTTCTTGTCCGCGCCGAGCAGCAGCGCGAGCTTCTCGAGACTCACGCCCGCGAGCATGGAGACGAAGATGCCCTCGGAGGCCAGAATGTCTGCCTTGAGGCTCTCGACCACGCCGACGACCATCTGCGGCTTGACGCCGAGAAAGACGAAGCGGCTGTCCGAGAGGATGCGCTGCGGCGTTTCCGCCGTGCAGCCGAGCCGCTGCGCGGCGGCCTCGGAGCGCTCCCGCGTGGAGCACGCCACGGCGATGCGGTCGCCGCCGGTCTTTTTCGCCGCGGCGAGCGCAAGCGCGCCGCCCATATTGCCGGCGCCGATGAAACCGGCCTCATACTTTGCCATCAGGCGTCCCTCCTTACCGGATCTGTCCGCTGCCGCGGACGACGTATTTGTAGGTACACAGCTCGTCGAGGCCCATGGGCCCGCGGGCGTGGAGCTTCTGCGTGGAAATGCCCATCTCGCAGCCGAGGCCGAACTCGCCGCCGTCGGTGAAGCGGGTGGAGACGTTGACGTAGACCGCCGCGCTGTCCACCTGCTCGGTGAATTTCTTCGCCGCGGCGGCGTCCTCGGTCACGATGCAGTCGCTGTGGTGCGTGGAGTGCGCGGCGATGTGCGCGATGGCGGCGTCCACGCTGTCCACCACGCCGACGGCGAGAATGTAGTCGAGAAACTCGGTGTCGAAGTCACGCTCCCCAGCGGGGGTGCCGTCGATGATCCGCGCGGCGGCGGGGTCGAGCCGCAGCTCGACGGGGACCAGGCCGGCAGCGGCACGGTCGTCCACGATGGCTTTTTTGAGCAGGGGCAGGAACTGCGCCGCGACGTCCCGATGGACAAGGCAGACCTCCTCCGCGTTGCAGACGGAGGGCCGGCTGGCCTTGGCGTTGACGATGATGCTGACCGCCTTCGCAAGGTCGGCGGCCTTGTCCACATAGACGTGGCAGATGCCGGTGCCGGTCTCGATGCAGGGGACGGTGGCGTTCTCCACGCAGGCGCGGATCAGGCCCGCGCCGCCGCGCGGGATGAGGAGATCGACGAGGCCCTTGGCGGTCATCAGCTCCTGCGCGGAGGCGTGGCTCGTATCCTCCACGATGTTCACGATGTCGGGGTCGCCGCCCGCCTGCGCAACGCCCGCCTTGAGCGCCGCGACGATGGCGCGGGCGCTGCGGTAGGCTTCCTTTCCGCTGCGGAGCATACAGACGTTGCCGCTCTTGACGGCAAGCGCCGCAGCGTCGGAGGTGACGTTGGGGCGGCTCTCGTAAATGATGGCGACGAGGCCGAGCGGCACCTGCACCTTGTCGATGATGATGCCGTTGGGGCGCACGACCTCGCTCAGGACGCGGCCCGTATGGTCGGGGAGCCTGACGGTGTCGCGGATGCCGTTCGCCATGCCGGTGATGCGGTTTTCATCGAGCTTGAGCCGGTCGAGCATGACGTCGGTGATGCGGCCGCGCGCGGCGGCCATGTCCTCCGCGTTCGCGGCGAGGATCTCCGCGCAGCGCGCCTCCAGGCTGTCCGCCATGGCAAGGAGCAGCGCGTTCTTTTTCTCCGCGCTGGCGGCGGCAATGCTGCCCATCGCCGCGCGGGTCTTTTGAAGAAGCTCCAGCGTTGTCATATTCTTCACCTCTTGACCAGAAAGCGGGTGCCGATGGGCTTGCCCGCGACGATATCATACAAAAGCTCCGGCTTTTCGCCGTTGGCGATGACCATTTCGCAGCCCGCGCCGACAGCGATCTGCGCCGCCAAGAGCTTGGTCGCCATGCCGCCCGTGCCGAGGCTCGAACCGCTGCCGCCGCCGAGGGCGATGATGCGCTCGTCGACAGTCTCCACGGTGGGGATAAGCTTCGCGTCAGGGTTTTTGCGCGGGTCGCCGTCGTAGAGGCCGTCGATGTCCGAGAGCAGCACGAGCAGGTCCGCGGAGACGGTGGCGGCGACGATGGCGGAGAGCGTGTCATTGTCGCCCACGGCGATCTCCTCGGTGGAGACGGTGTCGTTCTCGTTGATGACGGGCAGCGCGCCCAGCTCCAGCAGGCGGTCCATCGTGTTGTGGAAGTTCGCCTTCCGGCTGCCGCCGTCGGCGATGTCCGGCGCGGTGATGAGGAGCTGGCCGACGATGTGGTTATACTCGGTGAAGAGCTTGTCGTAAACGTACATCAGCTCGCACTGGCCGACCGCGGCGGACGCCTGCTTGCCCGGCATATCCTTGGGGCGCTCGGACAGGTTGAGCTTGCCGAAGCCCATGGCAATGGCGCCGGAGGAAACGAGAATGATCTCGTGGCCCGCGTTCTTCAGGTCGCTGAGCGTTTTGCACAGCCGCTCCATCCGCTGAATGTTCAGCCGTCCTGTGGGGTAGGCGAGCGTGGAGGTGCCCACCTTGACAACGATACGCATAAGAATGGCTCCTTTCTTTCAGTAACAAATAAAAGTGATTTGCATTATAGCACAGCCTTTCGGATTTTGCACTACCTTTCTGCAATTTTTAACGCGGCGCGCTGCATTTTTTCGTGTGCGGCAAAAAAATGCACCCGAAAGCCACAGGCTTTGGGTGCATTTTCTCAGTCAACAATATCGACCGATACTTTCTCTCCGGTGCGCTGCGCATAGGAGCGGATGACTGTACGGATCTCTTTGGCGATGCGGCCCTGACGGCCGATCACCTTGCCCATATCGTCGGGCGCAACGTGCAGCTCCAACGTCAGCTCGTCCGTTCCCTGCTTCTCCGTCACCGTGACCTCATCCGGATGCTCGACCAGATTTTTGGCGATGTAGAGCAGCAAGTCCTTCATGCGTTGTCCCCCGCGGATCAAATCGCGTTGATTCTCTTGAGCAGCGCGCGGACGGTGTCGGTGGGCTGGGCGCCGGTCTTGATCCACTCCTGAGCGCGCTCGGCGTCGATCTTGATCTCAGCGGGGCTCACGCAGGGATTGTAGGTACCGATCTCCTCGATGAAGCGGCCGTCGCGGGGATAGCGGGAATCGGCGACGACGACGCGATAGAAAGGAGCCTTCTTGGCGCCCATACGGCGCAGACGAATTTTGACCATGGTGTTTTTCCTCCGAAATAAAATATGTTTTTTGTTGTATGATCGTATGCACTTGGCATGAATCAACGGGGTATTATTTGAAGCGCTTCTTGCGGCCGAAGCCGTGCATCCGGCTCATGCCGCCCTTGCCGCCGAAGCCGCCGAGTCCCTTGGGCATCCTGCCGCGGGTCATCTGCTTGACAAGGTCCTGCATCATCTCGAACTGTTTTAAGAGGCGGTTGACGTCCACGACCTCCAGTCCGCAGCCGGCGGCGACGCGCTTTTTGCGGCTCGCGCCGAGGAGCTTGGGGTTCTCGCGCTCCTCCGGCGTCATGGAGAGGATGATGGCCTCGGTGTGCGCCATGACCTTGGGGTCGATCTCGGCGCCGGCCAACTGCTTGCCCATGCCGCCGGGCATCATCTCGGCGAGCTGGCTGAGGTCACCCATGCCGCGCAGCTGCACGAGCTGTTCATAGTAGTCGGTGAGGGTGAAGCGGTTCTTCTTGAGCTTTTCCTCGAGCTTCTTCGCCTTCTCCTCGTCGACGTGCTGCTCCGCCTTTTCGATGAGGCTGAGCACGTCGCCCATGCCGAGGATGCGGGAGGCCATGCGGTCGGGGTGGAAGGGCTCGAGCATGTCGAGCTTTTCGCCCGTGCCGATGTATTTGATGGGCTTTCCGGTCGCCGCGCGGATGGAGAGCGCCGCGCCGCCGCGGGCGTCGCCGTCGAGCTTGGTGAGCACGACGCCGTCGATGCCGAGGGCCTCGTCAAACGCGGTGGCGGCGTTCACGGCATCCTGTCCGGTCATGGCGTCCACGACCAGCAAGATCTCGTTCGGCTTCACCGCCGCCTTGACGCGCTTGAGCTCGTCCATGAGCTGCTCGTCGATGTGCAGGCGGCCGGCGGTATCGAGAAAGACGATGTCGTTGCCGTGGTCCTTGGCGTATTTGACGGCCTCGACCGCGATGGTGACGGGGTCGATCTGCCCCATCTCGAACACGGGCAGGCCGAGCTGTGCGCCGACGACCTGCAGCTGCGTGATGGCCGCGGGACGGTACACGTCGCAGGCGGCGAGCAGCGGGCGCTTGCCCTGCCGGCGCAGAAGGCCGGCGAGCTTGGCGACGTTCGTCGTTTTGCCCGCGCCCTGAAGGCCGACCATCATCACGACCGTCGGCGGGTTGTTGGCAAAGGTCAAGCGCGCGTTCGCGCCGCCCATCAGAGCCGTCAGCTCCTCGTTGACGATCTTGATGACCTGCTGGGCGGGGGTGAGGCTGTCGAGCACCTCGGCGCCGACGGCGCGCTCGGAAACTCTGGCGACAAAGTCCTTGACGACTTTGTAGCTCACGTCTGCCTCGAGCAGCGCCATGCGCACCTCGCGCATCGCGAGCTTGATGTCCTCCTCGGTCAGGCGGCCCTTGCCGCGCAGGCCCTTGAATACGCTGTTGAGCTTTTCGCTCAGGCCCTCAAATGCCATGAAATGCTCCTTCTTACTCCTTGAGTGCCGCGGTCTCCTGTTCGATCACGGTCACGAGCTCTGCGATGCGGGAATCCTCATACCGGCGGTCATTGAGCCTGCGCAGCTCGTCCGCCGCCGCCTCGATGCGCTCGAGGTGGGGGGTGCGCTGCATAAAGCGCTTGACAAGGCCGGTCTTATCCTCGATCTCGGTCATGTACGCCTCGGCGCGGACGATGACGTCGCGCACGCCCTGGCGGGAGATGCCGTAGTTCTCGGCGATCTCGGAGAGGGACAGGTCCTCGTCGTAGTAAAGCTCGTAGAATTCCTTCTGCCGCTCGGTGAGGAGTTCGCCGTAGAAGTCAAAGAGCATCGTCATGCGAAAGGTCTGATTTTTCACGGGGAATCCTCCTTTGAGTATTCCGTGTAAAGTCATAATGCTTTACAACAGGAATTAGTTTACATGAGTTTAGCAGAAAAGTCAAGGGTTATTCGTGGGAAAAACGGCGAATGGGAAAGATTTTATGAAAAGATGTGGTAATGTTCACATTTTCGTGCTATGCTACCATCAATATAGAATGGAAAAGGAGCCGCTTTTATGGAGCCCTTGCGAAAGGAACTGGCGGAGGGCGTTTTTCTGACCTATGTCCCCGCCGCAAAATTCAAGACCGGCGTGCTGGGCGCGCAGCTCATCACGCCGCTGGAAGAGAGCACCGTCGCCGCCGGCGCGCTGCTGCCCGCCGTGCTGCGCCGCGGCACGACCGCGCACCGCGATATGCGCTCGATCGCCGCGGAGCTGGACCGCCTTTACGGGGCGTCCATCGCCTACACCGTGCGCAAGAAGGGCGAGAATCAATGCCTCGGCTTTGTCGGCAGCTTTCTTGACGAGCGTTATGTCCCCGGCGGAGAGCGGCTGCTCGAACCGATGGCCGACCTGCTCGGCGAGCTGCTGCTCGACCCGCTCACGCGGAACGGGCGCTTCCTGAGCGACTATGTGGAGAGTGAGAAGGAAAATCTGATCGACGCCATCGAGAGCATTCTCAACGACAAGCGCGACTACGCCGACGCGCGGCTTTTGCAGGAGATGTGCCGCGGTGAGCGCTACGGCATCGACCGGCTCGGCACTGTGACGGGCGTGGAAAGGCTAACGAACCAGACGCTCTACCGCTATTACAGCGAGCTTCTTGCCACGGCGCGCATCGAGCTGTTCTACTGCGGCAGCGCGGACTGCGCGCGCGTGGAGGGGGCGCTGGACCGTGCGCTGGCGGCGCTCCCGCGCGAGCGGGTCGCCGAGCCTGCGGTCGCCGAGCGTGTGGGCGCGCCCGAAACGGTGCGCGAGATCACGGAGACGATGGACGTGACGCAGGCGAAGCTCGCCATGGGCTACCGCGCCGCGAGCGAGGACACGCCCGCGCTGCTGCTGGCGAACCTCATCTTCGGCGGCTACTCCAACTCCAAGCTGTTTCTGAACGTGCGCGAGAAGCTCTCGCTGTGCTACTATGCCTCGTCCGGCTACCACCGGTCCAAGGGCATCATTACGGTGTCGAGCGGCATTGAGGCGCAAAATTACGAGGTCGCGCGGCGCGAGATCGCCGCGCAGCTCGAGGCCGTGCAGAACGGTGACTTCGAACCGTGGGAGCTGGAGGGCGCGCGGAGCTGTATGCTCTCCTCGCTCCGCTCGCGCGAGGACAGCGCGGGCCGGCTGGAGGAATGCTATCTCGGACAGGCTGCGACGGGGCTGTGGGAGGATACCGACGCGCTGCTCGCGCAGCTCGAGGCCGTCACGCCCGAGCGCGTCGCCGAGGCGGCGCGGAGCATCCGGCTCGACACGGTCTATTTCCTCACCGGAAAGGAGGGCGCGGCGCAATGAAGTGGAACGAAACGAATTATCCCCGCATCGGCGAAACGGTGCTGCGGACCACGCTGCCGAACGGACTGACCGTCGCCGTTGTGCCCAAACCCCTCTACCGCAAGCGCTACGCCTTTTTCACCACGCGCTACGGCGGCATGGATATGCGCTTCCGGCTCGACGGCGTGTGGCACGATACGCCCGCTGGCATCGCGCACTATCTGGAGCACAAGATGTTCGACACCGAGGACGGCAACGCCCTGCAGGAGCTGAGCCAGAACGGCGCGGAGCCGAACGCCTTCACCTCCAACGCGACGACCGCCTATTACTTCGACTGCACGGAGCACTTTGAGGAGAATCTGAAGATCCTGCTCTCGTTCGTCTCCGTCCCCTACTTCACGCAGGAGAGCGTGGACAAGGAGCGCGGCATCATCGGTCAGGAGATCCGCATGGTGGAGGATACGCCCGACTGGAGGGTCTACACCAACCTGCTCGAGTGCCTGTACCACTCCTCCCCCGCCCGCGTCGCCATCGCCGGTACGGTGGAGAGCATTGCGGAGATCACGCCCGAAACGCTCTATGCCTGCCACAAGGCGTTCTACGACCCGGCGAACATGATGCTGTGCGTCGTCGGCGACGTGAAGCCCGACGAGATCGCCGCCATCGCGGAGGAGATCCTGCCGAATAGCCGCGGCGAGGTCATCGAGCGCGACTACGGGCAGGAGGATATGCGCGTCGTCGAGAAGTGCCGCCGCGAGGCGATGGAGGTCTCGATGCCGCAGTTCCTCGTTGGCTTCAAGTGCCCTCCCGCAGCGGACGGCGCGGCGCTGATGCGGCAGGACATCATCGCGGACATCGCCTGCGACATCCTGCTCGGCGATTCCTCGCCGCTCTACCAGCGGCTCTACGATAAGGGTCTCATCAACGGCAGCTTCGGCGGCGGCTTCGACCAGCTGCCCGGTATTGCCTATCTCTACGCGGGCGGCGACAGTGATGCGCCCGAGACGGTCGTGCGCGCCATTCTGGACGAGGCGCAGCGCCTCGCGCGCGAGGGCGTGGACGAGGCGTTCTATCAGCAGCTCCGCCGCGCGAGTTTCGGCTCGACGCTGCGCGCGCTCAACAGCTTCGAGAACATCGCCGTATCCGTTGCGGACGGCGCGTTCCGCGGCTTTGATCCCTTCCGCTTCCCCGAGGTGTACGATTCCGTCACCCGCGCGGATGTGGAGACGTTTCTGCGCGAGAGCATCGTCGAGGAGCGCAGCGCGCTGTCCATTCTTATCCCCAAGAAGGAGGGAGCTTCCCAATGAGTTATCCCAACGCAGACATCAGCTTTCCCGGGCTGTTCGGCGACTGGCGCTTTACCCTCTCGCCCAAGCTGCTCGACATCGGCAACGGCATCTACTGGTACGGCGTGCTCATCGCCGCGGGGCTGCTCATCGCCCTGTGGTTCTGCATGAAGCGCGCGCCGCGCTACGGTCTGACCGAGGACGACGTGATCGACACCGTGCTTTGGGCCATTCCCTTTGCCATCGTCGGCGCGCGGGTCTACTATGTACTCTTTTACCTTGACCAGTTCCGTCTTGCGGACGGCAGCATCGACTGGGCGGAGACCTACCGCATCTGGGACGGCGGGCTTGCCATCTACGGCGGCATCCTCGCGGCATTTTTGACCGCGTGGCTCGTTTGCCGAAAAAAGCAGCCTGTCTCTTATACACATCTGACGCTGCCG
>ENA-OZIL01000023-OZIL01000023.1-human-gut-metagenome-genome-assembly--contig:-NODE-23-length-90698-cov-15.455777_pt1 | contig 90698 bp, 80 predicted proteins | sample MGYA00244057_ERZ653706 | MGnify/ENA primary metagenome ERZ653706 (study PRJEB26926, sample SAMN06165266) | human gut metagenome | biome: ENVO:00009003; feature: ENVO:2100002; material: ENVO:00002003...
GCAAGCAGGATCACTACGTCTGCAACAACTACAAGAGCAACCGTGGTACTTGTACTGCCCACTATATCCGGGAAGATGTGCTTCGTGAAATCGTTCTGGAACGCATCCGGGCAGTCAATGAGTATATCCGAAGCGATGTGGACGGTTTTCAGGAGGAATGGCTGCAATGCCGCAGGACTGACCAGGAGCGCAGCATCCGGGATGACAAAAAGAAGCTGGAACAGGCAAAGAAACGCCTTGCCGATCTGGATGTCATCATCGCCCGGCTGTACGAGGACTATGTTCTTGGAAATCTCAATCAGGACAGATACAGAAAGATGTCTGCGGACTATGAAGCGGAGCAGGAACGGTTAAAGCTCGAAATTGAAGTTATCGAAGAATGGGTGGAACAGCGGGAAGAAATGAACGACGGTCTGGATGCCTTTATCGCCCTGACACAGAAATATGTGGATGTGGAGGAGCTGACACAGACCATCGTGAACGAGTATATCAAGAAAATCATCGTCTATGCCCCGGACAAATCCAGCGGCAAGCGCAAGCAGAAAGTGAAGATTTTCTTCAACTTCGTGGACGATGTAGATATTCCCGTTATTTCCGAGCCTATCATCACGCAAACAACCTATGAACACAGAAAAACGGCGTGACCTTCGGGTCACACCGTTCTCTGCGACAAAATAGTTACTTGTCACTATTAAGCCTTGACTTCCGGGACTTTTTGTTTAAGCGAGCCTTTTGCTCTCGTCTTTTTTCAGCGTGCGGTAAGTATAAATTATCACTATCGCCGAGGCGATAAATGCGAGGATATCCGCCGCAGGCATCGAAATTATTACTCCGTCGAGCCCCCACACGAGCGGGAGCACAAGCACCAGCCCGACGCCGAAAACTATTTCTCTTATCATCGACAGCGCGGTCGAAGCGACCGCCTTGCCCATCGCCTGCAGGAAGATGAACGCCGCCTTGTTGACGCAGGCGAGCGGCATCATGCACAGATATATTCTGAAGCATTTTACCGCAAATTCGGTATAATACGCGCTCTCGTTCGCCGCGCCGAAGATAGCTATAAGCCCGGTCGGGAACAGCTCGACTATTAGCGTCGCTATCGCGCCTGCAGCCGCCTCACATATCAGCAGTCGGGTGAACAGCCCGCGCACGCGGCCGTATTTTTCCGCGCCCATGTTGTAGCCGACGATAGGAATACATCCCGCAGCCATGCCGATGCACACGGACATAATTATCTGGAAGAATTTCATCACTATTCCGACCACAGCCATGGGTATCTGCGCATATTCCGCGAGCCCGAAAACGGGGTCGAGCGCGCCGTATTTTCTGATCATATTATTTGTCGCCGCCATCGCCGCGACGAGGGATATCTGCGCCAAAAAGCTGCAAATGCCCAGCGGAATAAATCTTTTTATCACGCCGCCGCAAAGCCTGAACGACTCTTTTTCGAGCTTCACGGAGCGCATATGGAACAGATAATATACCGCCATCGCTGCCGTGAGCAGCTGGCCGAACACCGTAGCGACCGCCGCGCCCATCATACCCCATTTGAACACGAAAATAAATATTGGATCGAGAATAATATTGACCACCGCGCCCGCGACCGTAGACACCATCGCAAAGCGGGGGCTTCCGTCCGAGCGGATGACCGGATTCATCGCCTGACCGAAAACATAGACGGGGATGCCCAGGGCTATCCAGAAGAAATATTCTTTCGCGAACGCGAATGTTTTTTCGTTGACCGTGCCGCCGAACATGGCGATAAATTCATCCGAAAAAATCAGATATAATATGCACAGCACTATGCCGCCCGCAGCGGAGAGCACAACTGCGTTGCCGACTCCCCTGTGCGCGTCCTCGCGCCTGTCCGCGCCGAGGGATATGCTCACAAACGCGCAGCAGCCGTCGCCTATCATAACGGCTATCGCAAGGGCTATGACCGTCAGCGGGAACACGACAGTGTTTGCGGCGTTGCCGTCCGAGCCGAGATATGCGGCGTTCGCGATGAATATCTGGTCGACAATGTTATAGAGCGCCGCGACGAGCAGGGAAATCACGCAGGGTACCGAATATTTGCCCATGAGCCTGCCGAGCTTTTCCTGCCCGAGAAAGGTCTGATCGTTATTTTTCATGGTTGTCTCCTTTGCAAAAAAAATAAAAGGCGCAAACCCATCCGGATTTACGCCTTTGGCTACACGATGAAAAAATTATATCAGCTTTTGCCGTATTTTTCAAAGGCAGTAATTGTCAAACTTTTATTTTTTGCGCCGATGATTTTATATAAAAAACGCAGAGATGCTTGAACGGCATTTGCGGTTATGCTATAATCTTGAAAAAAGCAGGAGGAAGTTTATGAACAGCAGAAAAACAGCGGGCGCCGTCCTCGGAACGCTCGGCGGGCTGACCGCTTTGACTGCGGCTTCGGCGGAGATATTCTATAACTTCGCGATAAACACGAAATCGCCCATACATATGAGCAAGCTCAACAACCTCGTTCAGAAGGCGACAAACACGAGCGCCGATGAAGAAGAGGCGAGCGCAAAATACAGCGGCATGACCGGAACACCCGAAATGAAAAAGTGGTACGCCGACGAGGGCGAGGATGTCTATATAATTTCCGACTCTCTGCGCCTGCACGGCAAGAGATTCAAAAATTCCGGCTCCGACTATGCGCTCGTCTGCCACGGATACACGAGCAAGGCGAAGCACATGGCGGGGTTCGTCAAAAAGTTCTATGATCGCGGCTTCAATGTTCTCGCGGTCGATGCGCGCGCCCACGGCGACAGCGAGGGCGCAAAAATCGGCATGGGCTGGCCTGAGCGCAGGGACATAGCCGGGTGGATAAAGCTCATTCTCTCATGGGATCCCGACGCGCGGATAATCCTGCACGGCGTGTCCATGGGCGCGGCGACGGTGCTCATGGCATCGGGCGAGACGCTGCCCGAAAACGTCAAGGCCGTTATCGCGGACTGCGGCTACACCTCGGAGTGGGATGAGTTCATCTGGGAGGCCGAAATGATACATATTCCGTGGTTCCCGGTGCTCAACGCAGCCTCAGCCCTCTCGAAGCTTCGCGACGGCTATGATTTTAAGCAGGCAAGCGCACTCGAGCAGGTCAAAAAGAGCGATATTCCCACCCTGTTCATCCACGGCACGGAGGATGAGCTGGTGCCCTATAAAATGCTCGGCGAGCTGTTCTCGGCGGCGGCGTGCGAAAAGGAAAGCCTGACCGTCGAGGGAGCGGGTCACGCGCTCTCGTCCTCTGTAAACCCGGAATTATATTGGAGCAGGGTTGAAAGATTCATAGAAAAACATATCGGCAGCTAAAGCAATAACCACCGTCGCGGACGGTGGTTATTGTTTTTGCTTTAAAATTCCAAATGGTCACACTACCCAAGTATGCTATGCACAAGGTTATTTTAAATATATAATTTCGGCACTATCTTTTAACGACACCATCCATTCATTAAACAAAAATCCCTCTATCTCTCGCTGAAGGTCATGAATAATTTGCTCATCTGAATATGAACCTAATTGCTCCTCGAGATGATATTTTACTTTAAAACGCTCAATATCCTTATGAGTTATACCATTCTTTAAGATCACATTGGTTAAAATATAGTTTTTAGTCCGCGAAAAGAGATTACGAACACGAAGTTTTTCTCTCAGATTTTCTTCACCATAGATGTCAATTGCCTCGGAGAAAATATCTTTCTGTTCTAATTGGAAATCCAATATAATTTCATCCAGCTCTTTTTCGGAAAGCTTTATTCCATATTCTGCCGATTTTTGGGCTACAAGTATTTCCAATATAGAATCTTCCACAATTTTTTCATATGAAACCCCAGAATCTTTACATTCTTCGTAAACTGTATTTATATCTGAGGCTGAAATGTAATAACCGTTTACTGACACTATAGCATCTTCTACATTGACATCCCTTTGCACAAAATAGCCTTTTGAACAGGAAGAAAAAAGTAGAATAACTAATAAAAGCAAAATGTAAAAATATTTATTTTTCATAATTTATCAAACTGTAATTTGCAGGAAAGGAGACAATCTCCCTTCCTGCTATGTACGCATCAAGACTTGTTAATACTTTGTTTTAACTGAATTCCAAGCGGAATTATGCTTACTGCAAATACTATTATATGTTCCTATCGGAGCCGCTTCTGCCATAACACAATTAGTACCCCTTGCACAGTGGTATAATCCATAGCAATGACCCACTTCATGACGTACAGTCATTTTATTTTCATCATAGCCATAACAAGTTACCAGCAAATATGGCTGTCCAATATTTTCAACTAATCCAAAAATAGTGGAAGATCCTGAAACCAATGTTTTGTTGGTAAAAGCAATCATTAACTTAGCACCGTCTCGCAACCCCCACTGGCTATGAGCGTCTCTAACCATTGCTTCTGGGGTCGTCGCATTGTTTGTCCAAAACTTTTGAGAGACAGAATAGAATTGAATGCCATATTTGTTGGTCAACATGTCGTCTGCGGCTTTGATGGTTCTGTTTGCCTCCCACATCCAGCTATCTGGATATTTCGCTCTCCAGGTTTGATCGCATGGTTCAGTAACCGGAACGCTTCGCACAGATGATGCTGTCACCATTTCATAGTCACCAGTGATAAAGTCAATGTCGGAAATCTCCATGCCAGCTAAGACATATTGGGTCTCAACATCTTCTTTGGTAGGCTTTTCAATTCCATTTGAAACAACTCGTCCATTTGGAAATGAAATTGCTTCTGTTGCCGTAGCAAAACCAGAACATACAAGTAACATAGAAATTACAAGCATAAAAACTAAAACTTTCTTCTTTTTTTACTCCTTTCAATCGTTATAGTTTGAATAATTCTTATATTAAGGATAGCTGACCTCTATCCTATAAAAACCTTACTTTATAAATTCATCTGCCAATTCGACCGCATTTTCCTTTGTAAACCCGTACATTTTAACAATAATACCATATCCGTTTTTCGCAAATGCTGCCCATTGGCAATTGCCGTCTTCGGTTCCCAAAAAGATACTTTTATTCTCTATTTTTGATTTTTTGAGCGACGCGGTATCCACTAAAACCGAAGATAAACTTAAAGAGCCGTTAGACACATATACGGAGTAACTTTTGCCGTTGGCTGCTTCCACAGAAGCATATCCGAGCATTACCGTTTCTGTTATTCCTAAGTTCTTGTCAATCTTATAGACAAAAAAGTAGTTGGTCTTGCCCTCCATGGGGATATCTACAGGGAAAAGTGACTTCCATTCTTTTTCTGATACAGCGCGAAATTCTCCTGCAAGACGGACATCGCCTAATACTACACCTTCATTCCAAATAATTTCGTCAGTCAAAGCCGAAGGCGCATTATATGAATTTCGTTCGGAATCATCCAAACTTCCCGGTGACAGAATATTACTTTGAGTTTTAACGATTGCAATTGTTCCCATGGCAATTACAGCACAAATACAGGCTGCCGCAACAATATATTTCCATTGCTTAGCTGCTGAATGCTTTTCTGTGAATGAATGCACAACCGGAGTTTGAGAAACCGGAATTTTTTTGATCTCATCCATAATAGAATCAAAATTATCCGGCACATATTGTTCTGTGGCTTCGTCTAAAAGCTTATATATATTTTTTTTCATAACAGACCCATCCTTTCCGACTCGAGACGCAGCTTTTTAACGGCACGGTTATACATCCAAAAAACCGTACCCTTTTTCATGTCTTTTTCTTTTGCAATTTCGGTGAGGGTCAATCCAACAATATGCCTTAGCACAACAATGTCCAGTTCTTTGCTATCCAATATCCGCAGCAAGCTATCTAATACTGTTTTATTTTCAAACAGGTTCAACTTACTGTCTTCTCTGCCAATATCGTCGATATAATCCAACGAACAAGTTCGATTACTTTTTTTCAGGATATCTAAAGTTTTATTCTTGGCAATAGACAGTATCCATGAACGACCGTCTCCTTGCGGAATAAACGAACTGCTTTTGCTCCAGACTGTGATAAATGTATCCTGCATAACATCTTCGGCAATCGAATGATTACCGCAAAAATGCAACACATAATAATACACAGGCTTTCTCATTTCTTTGTAAAGTGCCTCAAAAGCCTCATTATCTCCGTGAGCTGTTTTTACAATTAAATAATTGATGTTGTTTTTGGGCATATCTTCACCCCCTCTATTATAAAAACGATTCAGAATCGGCTTGTATTGGTTATCTGTTAATTTTTTTGCACATACGGATAAAGAAAATCCCGACCGGTTAAGGTCGGGATTTTCTTTGTATAAAACGGGGGCAAGAAGATGGTAGGTGTCTGATTTATTCGGCCTGCTTCGAGTATTTCTTGAGATAGATAACTCTCATGAGCAGGCTCTCGATAGGATTGATCGGCTTGCACTTACCGAAGAGGCCGGAGCCTATGTAGGTAAGGCAGCTCTTTTCTGCGATCATCTCGACCGCACCTGCGTTGCTCTCGTTCGAGCCGCAGCAGAGCGCGCCGCCGTCCTTGACGAGAACGCAGTGGCGACCCTTGAGCGCCTTGACGACCTTCTTGGGCGAATTCTTCGCGCACTTGAGGCTCACGCCGATTATCTGGGCGCTGTCATCAAGCTGAGGTTTAACAGTCTTGCCCATGGCGGCAACTGCGAGCACCTCGGGAGCCTGGGAATAGAGAATAGCATTGATATCGTCGCGCGCTTCATATATGGCGCGATGAAGCTCGGCTGTCGGAATTTCGCCCTCGCCGCTGACCGCTGAAGTTGCGGGATCGACGGTGACGGTATGCTCCTTGTCGCCCGCAGCGTAGAATACTATCTTTCCGCTTGCGTCTCTGTACGAGTTATTATAACAGGTTTCGTCATGCTTTACAATAGTTTTTCCGTGTTTTTGTGCCCATGAAACACACATTTCGCTCAGGTCGGCAATTTTTTCTCCGAACTTTCTGTCAAAAAGGTCGAGAACATAAAGCGCGCTCTCGCGCTCGAGCGTGGCGGCGACATTGAACGCCTCCTCGCTGTCCTTGCCGTAGCAGACGGCTCCGTGGTGCGCCATGATAACAGCCTTGCTGTCCATGTCTGCGGCGATAGCGGCGGCGACGCCCTTCTTGAGCTTCTTTGTGCCGGGCAGACCGTATGCGCCGAGCAGAACCTTGTCGCCTATAACTTTGCGGCCTTTTTCGCTGAGCGTCGGGATGCCCTGCATGGTCGCGCTTATAATGGAAGCGAACTTCTGATGGGTGTGGATAACAAAGCCCGCCTCGGGATGAGCCTTGTAGACCTCGGCATGAACGCCCTTTTCGGAGGAGGGCTTGACATTGCCCTCGTAACTCAAGGTGTCGATCTTGACCTCGACGATATCGTCGGGGGTCAGTCCCTCATAGGGCTTTCCGCTCGGGGTTATGACGAAGCTGTTCTCGTCAACGCGGCAGCTGACATTGCCCCATGTTCTCGCGATGAGTCCCTTTTCGACAAGACGCAGACCGGCTGCGATAACTTCTTTTTTTGCCTGTAAAATATCCATGAAAACCGTCCTTTCACGATAAAATCCGAATTGTGCTTGCGAACAATTTTGTACTACAGTTCAATTATAACACAAGAAGCCCAAAAGTCAACAAATTACTCTTTCGGCTCGCCGTCGGTCTCCTGATTCTCCTCTTCGGCTGAAACATCCTCCGGCTGGACTGCCGCGGCGTCCGCCTCAACGGATTTCTTCGAGCTGCGCCAGATATGGATAACGCCGTCGTCGTTGAGCACCTTGAGCACGGTTATGACTATCGGCATAATAAAGATTCCGATGAAGCCGAAGAGCTGGAGTCCGATATACATGCCCATGATGCTGACTATCGGCGGGATGCCGAGGTTGCTCGCGACTATCTTCGGCTCGATTATCTGGCGTATGACAGTTATGCAGGCATATATGACAATGAGTCCTATTCCGAGTCCGTAGCTGCCGTTTATCAGCGAGAACACCGCCCACGGGATAACGACAGTACCTGTGCCGAGCACGGGCAGGATATCGACTATTGCGGTTATTATTGCGATAATAAATATATATCCGCTCTTGTACGCGCCGATGACTTTCAGCACGCTAAGACCTATCGACATCTCAGCAAAAGTTATAAGCATTATCAGCGCATAGGACTTGACGAGCTTGCCCATGGACGAGAATACGATTTGTTTAGTTTTCGAGAGCGTTCTGCGCTTCTGCGGGGTCAGCTGATTCTTGATGAAGCCGACTATTCCGTCATATCCGGCGGTCATGAAGCAGGCGGCGATAATAAACAGGAGCACGCCGACCAAAATACTCGGAATCTGTTTCGCGGTTGACCAGACGCCGCTGAGCGGAGTCTTGAGGATAGACAAAAGATTGATATTGGAGTTCGGCTCGCCGCCCTGCGCGCGCTGAGCCGCACGCTCTTCTGATGAGAGCAGGAGCTTGTCCGAGAATGATTTTATCGCATCCTCGGCTGAGCTTTGAAGTCCGTCCGGCAGACGCTCGGCGAAGCGATAGAGCGAAGTCTCCCAGCTTTTTACATAATCGGGCACTTTCTTGAGCCACTCGGCGAGTGTCGAGGCGAGTCCCTTGACCTCGGACACGACCCTTGCGCCGGACAGGGCAACTATTGTTATCAGCAGCGCGATTATCAGCAGCACCGCGATAACCGAGACAATTCCCTTTTTGATATGGGTTTTCTTCGAGATAAAATTGGTCGGGCGCTGGAGCGCGGCGGCGACCAAGAATGCGAACAAGAACGGAGCGACTGTCCAGAATGCATATTTCATGAACAGATAAAACGCGCCGAGCACGAGCGCGATATATGCGACATTGATAAGTACCGCTCTTCTCTTTTCCACAGTGGCAGGGGACATTTTCTGCACCTCTTCTTTCAACCGTTTTTTTCCTGCGTCCAATGACAAAACAGCATAATTTATTATATATATTATACTATTTTATCTTAAAACTCAATGAGTTTGAAAAATACTTCATAAAAATGTAAGAAAGTTTTCCTTTGGGGCTTTATCGCCGGGGCTGTTTGTGATAAAATAATAAAAACCAATGACAGTGGGGAGACAGTTATCATGTATATAGCGATAATGGGCTACGGCGTTGTCGGAAGCGGCGTTGCCGAGGTCATCAACAAAAATCACGACAGCATCGTGCGCAAGAGCACGCAGTCGGAGCTTGAGATAAAATATATTCTCGACCTCAAGGATTTTCCGGGCGACCCGAATGAGAAGCTTTTTATAAAAGATTTTAATATTATTCTCAACGACCCCGAGGTAAAGGTCGTTGTCGAGACGATGGGCGGGCTTCATCCGGCGTATGAGTTCGTCTCCGCCTGCCTCAAGGCGGGCAAGAGCGTTGTGACCTCGAACAAAGAGCTTGTCGCGGCGAAGGGTTGCGAGCTGCTCGGATACGCCGCGGAGCACAATGTGAATTTCCTCTTTGAAGCGTCGGTCGGCGGCGGAATACCGATAATCAGACCGATAAGCCAGTGCCTCGCCGCAAACGAGATAAACGAATTCGCGGGCATTCTCAACGGCACGACGAACTTCATTCTCACCCGCATGATAAACGATGGCATGGCGTTTGAAGACGCGCTCAAGCTCGCGCAGGACAACGGCTATGCCGAGCGCGACCCCTCGGCAGACATTCTCGGCTTCGACGCCTGCCGCAAGGTATGCATCCTCGCGTCCCTGTGCTTCGGCAAGCATGTCTATCCCGACCAGGTTCACACCGAGGGCATAACCGAAATAACGCTCGAAGATGTCGAATACGCCAAGGACTGGGGCGGAGTTATAAAGCTTCTCGGCAGAGCGCGCAAGAGCGAGGACGGCAAGCACATCTATGCGATAGTCAGCCCCGCATTCGTCGATCATCACAGCCAGCTCGCAAGCGTTGACGATGTTTTCAACGCGATTCTCGTGCGCGGCGACGCGATAGGCGATGTCGTATTCTACGGCAGAGGCGCGGGTAAGCTGCCCACCGCAAGCGCGGTTGTCGGCGACGTTATCGACTGCGCACGCCACGAGAACAAGCAGAAGTTCTTCGGCTGGGCGGACAGCGAAGAGGGCTATGTCTCCGACTATCTCGACATGCCTACGGCGCTCTATGTCAGGGCACGCGCTCAGCAGAAGCAGCAGGTCATATCCTCGGCGGAGAAGACTTTCGGCGAGATAAAGCTCCTCAAGCGCGCCGGCGCGCCGGAGGACGAGTTCGCCTTTGTCACCCCCGTCGCCTCGGAGCGCGAGCTGCGCACAAAGCTCGAAACTCTTCTCGGCGCCGAAATCATCTCGACGATAAGAGTTACAGATTATTGATAGTTTTTCAAGAGGGACTGCCGTTTGGCAGTCCTTTTTAATTTTGCGGGAGTGTAAAGCGTTGTTTTATAGATTGAGAGTTCTCTATCGCTTGAGCCATAGCAACCCCCTAATTTGTCGCTGTATCTGTTTTCGCACGCCGGCGCCCGTTCAAAATAAAATCACCGCTCCGGATTACTGCTCCCAAAGGCAGTTTTATCCCTGCTGATATTGATAATCGCGCGGTCTTGTGGTATCATATGAGCATAAATTTCGGGAGACTGACGCATGAACAAAAAAGAGATTGCCGCGTTCTTTGACCGCATGGCGCCCGAATGGGACGCCAACATGATAAAGAGCGACGAAAAGATAAATTTCATACTTGACGCCGCCGGAGTGGAAGAAAACTCCGTCGTGCTCGACGTTGCCTGCGGCACGGGGGTCATGTTCCCGTATTACCTCGCGCGCGGCGCGGAGCGCGTTATCGGCGTTGATATTTCAGCTCAGATGGCGCGGATAGCCGCATCGAAGATGCACGACCAGAGAGTCGAGGTGATCTGCGGCGATGTTGAGGAAATTCCCGTTGAGCGCCTGTGCGACTGCTGTGTTGTTTATAACGCTTTCCCGCATTTTGAAAGCCCGGAGAGGCTCGTTGAGCGGCTGTCCCATTGGCTTAAAAGCGGCGGACGGCTGACCGTGGCGCACGGCATGAGCCTTGACGCGCTGCGCATGCACCACAAGGGCAGGGCTGACAGCGTCTCGCGCGAGATGCTGACTGCCGAGGAATTATCAGCAGTGTTCGCGCCGTACTTTGACGTTGATGTCGCCGTTTCGGACGATGAAAAATTTGTGGTCTCCGGCGCAAAGAGATAAATAATATTAAAGGCTGCCCTTGAGGCAGTCTTTTTTAATGCGCAAAGCCCCGGGAGGATGTTGCCCCGGGGCTTCGCAGAAGAGTCATGATGAAAATAGAAGTTGTCTGTTTAAAGAAATTTGACAGCGATGACTATCAGCGCGACAACTGCCGCAAGAGCGGCAAGCGCCTTTGCTATCATCGGCTTTGCCATGTCCACGGTCGTGGGGACTACGCGCCATATCGCGTCTTTTATCGGCGTGTTGAGCTTGCCGTCGCAGAGCTGCTCATATGTCTTGGTATATGTCTTATAATTGCGCGGATCGTTCTCGTCGAGGACGAAGCAGCGCACGCCGCGCTGTTTTCCGTTGCCGTAGACATTGAAGCCCGCCGACTGAGTGAAACCGACATCGATATTGCCGACTTTTCCGACATAGGAGTTTTTGTGGTCGTGACCGACATATACACCTAGCACATCGCCCTTTTCGCTGAGCGCCTCGAACTCGCCGGTGTTGATATCCGGTATCGACGGCGGCTCTAATAATACAGAACCCTCGACGCACTTGGTTTCGTCTATTTTATAATGCTCGCCCTTGTGTATTCTGAACGCAGGTATCGCGCCCTTTTCGCGCTTACCGACTCTTTTGAGAACATTGTAGTGTTCGAACATCGGTATGTGCTGGAAAACAAGGGACGGAATGTAGTCTCCGTTTTGGACTTTCAGCTCGTCGCGCTTTTTCCTGTACCAGTCTATTATCTGCGGGTCAAACGGCTCGTATCCGCCGCCCTTTGCGTCAGTTCCGCTGTCGAAAAGATAGAGATTAAACGCAGTACGTTCGCCGTCGGAGGACAAGATCGGTATATTATATGTTCCGCCTCCGTCGATGCCCTCCGCCTGCTCGCCCACGCATCCGGGCAGGGCTTTGTATATCTTTTCAAACTGGTCTTTGTTGCTTATCCCGACCTGCCTGTCGTGGTTGCCGAAAGTGACGGCGAACGGGATATGCCTGTCGGTCACGGGTTTCAGCAGCTTGCCGACAGTCTCGGCGACGCTTTCTATGAGCGCGTCGCCCTTGCCCTTATACGAGACTCCGTAGCCCTTTATCTGATCGCCGGTGAGCACGACGAGATCGGGCTTCTCTTCTTCGAGAGCCGCATTGATGAGCTTTATCGTATCGGGCGACACATCCGGTATTTCCTGAATATCGGTTATCTGCATTATTTTAAATTTTCCGCCGGAGTTGAAGCGCATATTCACTCCCCCTGTTCTGCAACGGGCTTTTTCTTTCTGTGGATAACGAACCTGTTGAGCGGATATGTCCAGAGGGTCGGCACGGTCATAACGACGACCTTTGTCAGCAGCTCGATGAGCGCGTTGCTGCGGCCGCTGTTCTTGATGAGCGTGCCGAGGAATGCGCCGAACCAGGTGTTGAAAATAATCGTACACACGACCATTATCGCATACAAAACAGTCGAGAGCAGCGGATTCGCGTCCGCCTTGAAAGTTATCTTCCTGTTCATGACATAGGCTATCGCGTAACCGACGACGGTCGAGATGAAATACGAATACATATAGCCCTTATACTCGACGCCGAGGAACGCGAGAACGGGGCTGTCCGTCACGGGGACATCGTTGAGGGACTTGAACACGACATACTGGAGCAGAGCGAACACCCCGAGCTCTATCAGCGACGAGGATGCGCCTGCAAAAGTGAATTTTATGAATTTCCATATCTCTGCGTGCTTTTCAAAAAAGCTTCCGCCCTTCTTGACGGCATTGGTTTCTTTCATAACTTTACCGACCGGGCGCGTGCGTTTTCGTTGTTTTATATGCCCGGTTTCTCCCTTCCGTTATCAGTTTAACCCGCAAGAAGCCGAAGCATCAACCGACTTTTGGTAAAGCGAAAGTAAAATCCGTGTAAAAGCAAAAGAGCCCGCTGTCCGCAGGCTCTTTTATAAAATTATGTTTGTTGATATTCGCCGTCATTTGAAGAGTTGGTCGTAATCATAAGATTTTATTAAATCGTCGGCGTTCTTTTCGTATTCGGCGAGATTCTCTTCTGTGATACGGTATTCGTCATTCTTCATCCACTGCAGCATCTGCGAGTTCACCCATTCGCCGTAGTGCTTTGCGTCCTTGTAGTTATCGAGGTTGCATATGAGCTCGGAGTTGCCGCGGAATGAATACAGTCTGACATTGTCATATTTCAAAAGCTCTTTTGTTATCAGATTTTCCGCTCCGAGCGTCCTGTCGAGCTGGCCGTTATTTATCTCCATGCCCCAGTGCGCTATGCTGTAAGGTGGATAAAAGAAATAGAATGTGGTCTCGGGATGCGCTTTAACAATACTGATAACATTCTCGTTCAGATTTTCCGTTACAATGGCGCGGTCGGCATCGGTCAGCTGCTGCATCTTGCTCGCAGAGGCGTTGAGCTCGCACGACTTTATAACCTCGTCGCGCCCGTATTCATAGCCGGCGCTCCAGTTTTCATAAACATCAAACGAGGTTGCCGCTCTGCCCGTAACTGTTGATTTCACAACGCTTCCGGCGAGCTTTACAACGACCGGGTCGAAGAAATATTTTATATCGTCGAGGCTGCTGTCGTTATACAAATAGTCCGGGAAATCGCCCTTTTCGGTATAGCGGTAATTCTTGCCGTAGATCATCTTGTCATAGTCAAGACCCCATATGACATATTTGATGTCGTGTCCGGAATCATACGCCGCCTTGAGATTGTCGCCTATTTCCGTATATCCGCCGCCGGAGAACGCGACCTTTATAAAATCAGAGCCGAAAAGCTTCTGAGCCTCGCTCGTTTTAAAATTCTCCGTCATGGAGGTTCCGGTGATAACCGAATCATAGTCAAAGTGCCTGGCTATTCCGTTATTCTGATAGCGCTCGTTGACAAGCGGATACGACAGAAACTTCAGCGGAGCATGATAATGGAACATCGGGTCTATTGCGAATATAGACAAAATAAATATAAGCACCGCCGCCACTGCGGCTGCCAATATTCCGATTATCCATTTAACGGCAGTATTTTTTCTTTTCCCTGTCTTCATGTTGCCACCCCATTATATCTTTTTTGATATCTCGATTTTATCACATTTCTTATAAATACTCAAGCCTTTCATTATCTGACTCCGAACCGTAAAAAAGAGCCCGCTGCGCGGCTGCACAAAACAGCAAAAAGCCATAACTCACTTTGAAGAGTGAATTATGGCTTTTGATTTTATATGCTGTTATTCTCAGCCGCCTATCTTCTCCTTGCCGCCCATATACGGTCTGAGGGCTTCGGGAATATTGACGCTGCCGTCGGCATTGAGGTTGTTTTCGAGGAACGCTATAAGCATTCTCGGCGGAGCAACAACGGTGTTGTTGAGCGTATGGGCAAAGTGCTTGCCGTCCTTGCCGTTGATGCGTATTTTCAGCCTGCGCGCCTGTGCGTCGCCGAGGTTCGAGCATGAGCCGACCTCGAAATACTTCTTCTGTCTGGGCGACCACGCCTCGACATCTATAGACTTGACCTTGAGATCCGCGAGGTCACCCGAACAGCACTCGAGGGTGCGCACCGGGATATCGAGAGTGCGGAAGAAATCGACCGTGTTCTGCCAGAGCTTGTCGAACCACATCTTGCTGTCCTCCGGCTCGCAGACGACTATCATCTCCTGCTTCTCGAACTGGTGGATGCGGTAAACGCCGCGCTCTTCTATACCGTGAGCGCCCTTTTCCTTGCGGAAGCAGGGGGAGTAGCTCGTAAGGGTTAGGGGCAGAGTCTCGGGCTGGATTATTGTATCGATGAACTTGCCTATCATCGAATGCTCGCTCGTGCCGATGAGATAGAGATCCTCGCCCTCGATTTTATACATCATCGCGTCCATCTCGGCAAAGCTCATAACGCCGGTGACGACATCGCTTCTTATCATGAACGGCGGCACACAATAAGTGAAGCCGCGGTCGATCATGAAATCGCGCGCATATGAAATAACTGCCGAATGGAGTCTGGCGATATCGCCCATGAGATAATAGAAGCCGTTGCCCGCAACCTTTCTTGCGGAGTCGAGGTCGATGCCGCTCATCTTCTCCATTATCTCTGTATGATACGGAACCTCGAAATCGGGCACTACGGGCTCGCCGAAGCGCTGGATTTCAACATTCTCGCTGTCGTCGCGGCCTATCGGCACGCTCGGATCGATGATGTTCGGGATGACCATCATTATCTTCTTTATCTTCTCGCCGAGCTCCTCCTCGAGCTTCTCAAGCTCGGCAAGCCTTGCGGCGTTCGCGCTGACCTGAGCCTTCACCTCTTCCGCCTCGTCGCGCTTGCCCTGCGCCATGAGCGCGCCTATCTGCTTCGACAGGCGGTTGCGGCTGCCGCGCAGCTCATCAGCCTCGCCCTTTGCGGCGCGGCAGAGCTTGTCAAGTTCAATGACCTCGTCGACGAGCGGAAGCTTCTGATCCTGAAACTTCTTTTTGATGTTTTCTTTGACTATTTCGGGGTTTTCTCTGACAAATCTGAGATCCAGCATTTTATATCCTCCTGCATCATATTTAATAGAAAACACCCTCAGAACGGCTCCCGCCGTCCCAAGGGTGCAATAAGCACGGTACCACCTTGTGTTTAACTCTCAGCCCATAACGCAGGCACGCGGCAGAACTCATCGCCCTGCGGCTCGAAAGCGGAATAGACCCTGCGGACGAAGGAAACTCGCAGCAAACATTTCCCTCTCTGATCGTCCCGAAAAGATCCGTGTTCTTCGTCACAGCCTTTATAATATGGGATTATTATACCCCGAAGAAAATTCAAAGTCAAGACTGTTTTTTCGCCTGTCTGTGCGGCAAGAGCTTCGCCTTGTCGAGCACCTTGACGAGGCTCGGGATTATCGCAAGCTGAATGGCGAGTCCCGGCAGGCAGGTGACAAACGACGCGGTTATCCACACGGAGAACGAGTAGCTTCCGGCGGAGAAAATGAGCGCCTTGAGTATGCCCGAGACTACGCGCCCCGCTATGAGCGCGGTTACAAGGCTCGCATACAAAGAAAGGTAAGTGGTCTTGTATTTGAACGCATACATCATAAGACCCGTCACCGCGCCGTATACGGCGAGCTCCGCCATCATCGACGGCAGGATAGCCATCGGCGGCATCTGGGTCAGGAGCGACGAGAGCAGGGGGCCGAGCAGACCGCACACGAGTCCGTACTGCCAGCCGCAGATAAGTCCGCACAGCAGCACCGGGATATGCATCGGCAGGAATATCGTTCCGGCGTTTTTGACCATGTGGAACGCCATGGGCAGCACGATGCATAGTGCGACGCACAGTGCGGTTATGACCATCTTTCTGATTCTCACTGAATTCTTGTTTGTCATGGGGATCGTCCTTTCAAAAAAACAAAAAGCGGGGGTACGGCACTCCCTCCTGGAAGCGCAGTTACCCTCGCGGCAATGTTTTCACGTTATTTTAAAAAAATCTTCGCTCTCTTCTGAAAGCCCGATCCCTTCATGAGATCGCGATTATTATATCACATTTCAAGCGAAAATCAAGACCCTTTTCCGATTTCTTTCACGGCGGACTGAACGAGCTTCGCCATCGGGATATCCCCGACGCCGACGACTATATTGTCGCAGTGGTTGACCGGGACGAGTACACGCTTTGCGTCGCTCTTCCCTATCGCCGCCGCCATCTTCGGCGTTATCTCGCCGAGCAGCGCATCGGCTATGACTATACCGACGGGACCCGCTATGATATCTGCCTTGCGGCACCCGACGCATACGGCGTTTTCGCCCGTCGCGGCGGCATCGGCGCCCGCCTTGAGCATGGCGGAGGTCGCGATGCTGTTCGCGCCGACGGCGGTCACGAAGAAGTCCGGATATTCGCTTTTTATCCCGGAAACGAGCAGCTTGCCTATTCCGCCGCCCTGTCCGTCTATAACAAGTATGTTCATATCAGTCTCTCCGTCAGTTTTTCACGGGCTCGAACATGTCCCCGTCAACGCCGCAGTTTTCGCAGCGATCGGGCGCTGTGTCGCCCTCGATTTCAAAGCCGCATATCGAGCAGCGCATACGCGCGATGCCGTCCTTCTGAGCCTTGAACAGCTCGGCGGGCGACTCGCACTTCGGACACTTCTCGGGCGCATTTTCACTCTTTATTTTAAGCCCGCAGACCGTGCAGACCCATGTTCTTGTCAGCGCGGGACGGCGCTCTTCAATCAGCTCGCAGCCGACTCCACAGTTCTCGCAGCGGTCGGGCGCAGTCTTGCCCTCGTGGACATGTCCGCATATCGTGCAGACGAATACAGGCTCTCTTTTCTCTTCCCTTGGCTCCGAGACGGGCTGTGAAAGCGACGCCGGAGCCGAGCAGTTCGGGCATTTATCCGCGGCCGCGTCAAACGTGCGTCCGCATACGGCGCAGTGTATCTTCGCGCCCGTATTTCCCTCTTTGCTCACCGAATCCCTCCGTTTTTTATGTTTTTTATTATGCCGCATCTTATAGATACGCCACTCATGGTATCTATATTTTATCATCTGATATGCCAAAAAGTCAAGTTGCATGAAATACGCAGATATGATAAAATGAGTGACAGAAAGAGAAAGGGTGAACGATATGGGACTTTATATACTTCTCGCCGTGCTTGCAGTTCTTGTTATATTTATATGTATACTGCTGATAAGAGCCGCGCTCGCCGCGAAAAAAGCCGAGCCGATAGGCGAAAAGCCGGTATATACAACCGAACAGGAGGATATCGAAAACGGCGAACGGCTGATGAAAATGATAGAATGTCAGACCGTATCGTCCCGCGAAATATATGACGACACGGAGTTTGCGAAGCTGCGCGCGGCGGTCAAAGAGCTGTTTCCGCTGCTGCACGAGCGCGCCGAGATAAAATATTTCAGCGAGGACTGCTGGGTCTATAAAATCCCCGGGCGCGACGAGAGCCGGAATATACTGCTCATGTCGCACCACGATGTTGTTGCCGCGACGGGCGGCTGGACTCACGAAAAGTTCGGCGAGATATCCGACGGAAAGATATGGGGACGCGGCACGGTCGACACAAAGACTTCGCTCTTCGCGGAGCTCTCCGCAGTCGAGGAGCTGCTCGCCGAGGATTTTGAACCCGCATACAACTTATATATAGCCTCGGGACACAATGAAGAGATTTTCGGCGACGGAATACACGAAGCCGTGAAATATTTTGAGAAGCAGGGCATCGAATTCGAATTTGCCATCGACGAGGGCGGCGGGGTCATCAGCGCACCGATAGACGGGATAGACTGCAAGTGCGCGATGATAGCTGTTCACGAAAAGGGCTACCACAGAATAAATGTCCGCGCCGTTCAGGGCGACTCCGAAGGGCTGACCCTCAGCGACAACCCCGTGACCAGAGTTTCAAAATTCATCGCCGAAGTTTCCGCGCTGAAGCTGACGATAAAAATGCCCGCGCAGGTGCGCGAGATGTTCACGGCGCTGCTGCCCTATATGAACTTCCCGCTGAGACTTATCTTCGCGAACCTATGGTGTTTCGAGCCGCTGCTGATAAAGCTCATGCCGAAGATAAACTCCCAGGCGGCAGCGATGCTCGGCACGACCTGCGTTTTCGGCAGCATCGAGTCAAAGAAGGGCAAGACCCCGCGCGACAACGAGTGCTCTGCGAGCGCGCTGATAAGATACATCGACGAAGAGGATCTTGTCGGCGACATGGAGAAGATAAGAGAGCTCGCGAAGAAATATGCGCTTGAAATAACCGAGCCCGCCGACGGGCACGAGTTCCACCGACCGGCTGATACAGGCAGCAGGGCATTCAAATATGTCTGCCGCTGCGCGAGAGACGTGTTCCCGCACGCCGCAGTTGCCCCGTTTGTCCTCGCCGCCGGAACCGACGCCCGCTGGATGAGCGACATCTGCCCGTGCACGCTGCGCTTTGCTCCGATCGATATCAACATGCAGCAGTTCAACAGCGTCCACAGCGTAGATGAAAACATCGACCTCTCCGCCATCGGCGCGGCGATAGAGTTCTACAAAGAGGTTCTGAGAAACTACAAATAAATATATTTCCGTGCCGCAGAGCGTAAAATCGCCCGGCGGCACGGATTCTTTTCGTTTTGGCGGGTTTTCGCTCCCGACCATATATATTGTATGAATATTAATGCAAAGTACTTGAATTTGTGTATCTGCCGTGCGAGAATTGTATTTTGTAATTCAATTGATAAAATTAACGAAATTTCAGATAAAAATTAGTTAAATATTACTAAAAAGTTGACTTTTTCTGTCGAAACGATGTATAATAGTTACGATATAAACGGTGGCTGCCGATCTCCATTACCGCTTATATGGCGCAGGTAATGAATATCCGCAGCCTCGAAACATCTAAAGAATCGGATAACCGGAAAAAATCGAGACCCTACGGAGATTTGTGAAATGAAAAGATTTTTAGCTTTAGCCATTGCAGTTCTTATAATCCTGTCATTTGCCGCCTGCGCTTCGGACAGGAGCGGCAGCGACGGCAGCGACACCACCGCGGCATCCGACATCAAGACGGATGCGGCAACGGCCCCTGCGGCGGATGACACCACTGCCGCGCCCGAGACGACCGAGCCTGCGACGAGCGGCACCGATGCCGTTTCCGCCGCGCCCTCAGTCAGAAGAGGCCCCACAAAAACAACCCCCGTTGCCGACACCACAAAGCCCGCATCGGGCGACAACAGCGGCTCGACTACCGTCCCCTCCAAGCCGGACGACAGCAAGCCCTCAGCGGTTGAAACAAACCCCAAAAAGATAATCGTCTCTGCTGAAAAAGAATGGATATTCACCGAAAAGCCCACCGACTCCTGCCACGCTTCGACCGTTCTGCCTCTTGACAACGGTACAGTTGTTGCGGCATGGTTCGCAGGCTCGTCCGAGAGCAACGACGATGTCAAGATACTCACAAGCGTGCGCGGCACGGACGGAAAATGGGGCGAGCCCATCAGAGTTTCCGCCGATCCGAATGTCGCCCACTGGAACCCCGTTCTCTTCCAGAACGACGACGGCACGATAACCCTCTATTTCAAGGTCGGCAAGGACACCGAATATTGGAAGACCTACTATTCCGTCTCGGCCGACGGCAAGAACTGGGCAGCTCCCAGAGAGATTGTCCCCGGCGACAACAGCGGCGGCAGAGGTCCCGTCAAGAACAAGCCCATCAGACTCAAGAACGGCACTATACTCGCTCCCGGCTCAACCGAGCTCGGCGGCAAATACAGATGCTTCGTTGACATATCTACCGACAACGGCAAGACCTGGAACAGAACTCCCGAAATTGATTCGTCCTTCCTCGGCTTCTTCAAAGTTCCGATGATTCAGCCCACGCTCTGGGAGTCGAAGGATGGTTCCGTACATATGCTGACAAGGACAAAAGTCGGCAGAATCTACAGAAGCGATTCCTATGACGGCGGCAAGACCTGGTGCAGAGCATATCCGACCAACCTGCCGAACAACAACAGCGGTATTGACCTCGACACCGACGACAGCGGAAGAATTTTCCTCGTCTATAACCCCGTCGGCATCCCCGGCATCAGAACGCCCCTCACCCTCGCCGTTTCGCTTGACGACGGCAAGACCTTCACAAAGATAAAGACCTTTGAAAAGGGTCTCGCTGAGTATTCTTACCCCTCAGTTGTAGTCAAGGGTGACACCATCCACATCACCTACACCTACGAGAGAGACTACATCGCATACTGGCAGATAAAGATAAAATAAGATTTTTTTACAATCGGCCTGAGGGTAATCAAGGCTGAGAATAAGGGAAACTGCAACCCATAAAAATATGCGCCCCGAAAGACAGTGCACAGTTCTTTCGGGGCGTGTATATTTTTTTAATCTATTCCGTACTTCTCGTGGATGACATTTCCTATCTGTGGGAACGGGATGACCGGCGGCTGATTTTCAAGATGCTCGCCGATAAGCTTCTCCATCCAAACCATGCCGTACCAGCGGTGGAATTTATATCCGCATTTCGTGAAGCCGCCAACCATCCGGTAGCCGAGATGCGCGTGGAATTCCGCGCTGTTTTTCGTCAGATATTCGTCCTCAACTTCCGGATAGGCTATGCAGGCGTTCATGTTGAGAAAGCCCTGCTCGCGCAGCACGGCTTCGAGCGCGTCGTGCAGCTTTCTGCCAAGCCCGCCGCCGCGCGCATTCTGATCGAGATAGATCGATGTCTCAACCGCCCAATCATACGCCGGGCGCGAATGAAGCGGACCCGCATAGGCATAGCCGAGGATATCGCCATCCCTTTCGAGCACGAGATACGGGTATCTCCTGAGCGTAGATTCGATTCTCCTGCGGAACTCCTCCTCGCTCGGCACATCGTATTCGTATGTTATCGAGGTGTTTTTGACATAGGGCGCGTATATTTTGAGCAGCGCCGGCGCGTCGTCGGGCGTTGCCGCGCGGATTTTTATTTCGTCGGCCACTTTATTTTGTCTCCCCTTTTTTCTGCGCTTCGAGCTTTTTCATTGCTTTTCCAAACTGAATAGTAAAGAGTATTGAAGTGAAAGTTATCGCGATAACATCCGCTACGGGCTCCGCTATATAAACGCCCATCGTCTTGTCTGCGACAAACGCCGGCATGATATAAATAAGCGGCAGGAGTAGCACGAACTTGCGAACGACCGCAACCGATATCGAGCACAGCGCGCTGCCTATCGACACGAAAGCCATCTGGCACGACATCTGTATGCCAAACAGGCAGAGCACGGCGCAGTAGATGCGCAGGGCGTGCGCGGTGAAATCAATAAGCGCGGCGTCGGAGCTGAACATCCTTGCAAAGCCCTGCGGGAACAGCTCGATGAATCCCCAGAGCAGGAACGAATAGGTGAGGCACACGGCAAGAAGCAGCTTAAATGTCTTTTTGACACGCTCGCTGTTTCCCGCGCCGTAGTTGTAGCTAAGAATCGGCTGAGAGCCCTGTGAGATGCCGTTGAGCGGCAGCATGGCGAACTGCATGACGCTCGTCAGTATCGTCATCGCACCGACGGCGATATCGCCGCCGTATTTGAGCAAAGACGAGTTGAAGCAGACCGAGATAACGCTCTCGCTCGACTGCATGATAAAAGTCGCGAGCCCGAGCGTAATGCACGGCAGGATAATTTTAGGAGAAACGAAGAAATTCTTCGCCTTCAGGCGCAATATTGTCTTTTTGCCGAAGAGGAACGCCACGACCCAGACGCACGAGACACACTGCGATATAATCGTCGCGAGCGCGGCGCCCCTGACTCCCATATGCAGCCCAAAGATAAATATCGGGTCGAGCACTATATTTGACACAGCGCCTATCATGACGGTCACCATGCCGATATTCGCGAAGCCCTGCGCCGTTATAAATGCATTCATGCCGAGCGTCAGCTGGACAAAGACGGTGCCTATGGCGTAGATGTTCATATAATCGACTGCGTATTCGATAGTGTTCTCGCTTGCGCCGAAGGCGAGGAGCAGGTCGCGGTCAAAGATAAGCAGCAGCGCAGTCAGAACGGCAGATATTATTATCTGCATGAAAAAGCAGCCGCCGAGTATTTTTTCCGCCGAGCCGTTGTCGCCCTTACCCATGGATATCGACGCCCTGGGCGCGCCGCCCGCGCTGACGAACGCGGCGAACGCCGAGATTATCATGATTATCGGCAGGCACACGCCGACTCCTGTCAGTGCAAGGCTGCCGTCGCCGGGCATATGACCGATATATATGCGGTCAACTATATTATAGAGCATGTTGACTATCTGCGCTATGACCGTCGGCAGCGAGAGCTTGAAAAGCAGCTTTCCGACCGGCTGAGTGCCGAGAAACGATTTATCTTTTTCCATTTAATTACCCCCATGCATGCAAAAAAACGAACAGTCTAATTATATAACCGCTCCGCCGGTTGTCAAGGGGGACAGGTTAATATACAAAGCGCCGCCGAAAATGCTGCGGCTGTTTTTTGTTTTTAAGGCTCGGGGGGGTAATGCTTCAAAAGAGTTGCAATGGCGGCGCGTAAGTTGTATAATTAATTGATTTTGATAAATTCGCGTCGAGGGGCGGCGCATTTTGCGGCGACAAAGCGCGTCAAGCGCAAAAAATATACTGTGAGGTTTTATAATGTTCAAAGTGGGATTCGATAACGACCTTTATATCCAGAAGCAGTCCGAGCAGATAAGCAAACGCATCAAGGAGTTCGGCGGCAAGCTCTATCTTGAGTTCGGCGGCAAGCTCTTCGACGACTACCATGCCTCGCGCGTCCTGCCCGGCTTCAAGCCCGACAGCAAGCTGCAGATGCTCAAAAATATCGGCTCGGATGTTGAGATAGTCATTGTCATCAACGCGAGCGATATCCAAAATAACAAGATCCGCCGCGACCTCGGCATAACCTACGACAGCGACGTGCTGCGCCTCATCGACGCGTTCCGCGCGATCGGTCTTTTCGTCGGCAGCGTCGTTATCGCGCAGTATAAGGGTCAGCCCGCCGCGCTTGCATTCAAGAACAGGCTTGAAAATCTCGGCGTGCGCGTCTTTATCCACTATCCCATCGAGGGCTATCCTTATAATATCCCGCACATCGTCAGCGAAGAGGGCTTCGGCAAGAATGAATATATCGAGACCGAGCGCCCGCTCGTTGTTATAACCGCGCCCGGCCCCGGAAGCGGAAAGATGGCGACCTGCCTCTCCCAGCTCTATCACGACAACCTGCGCGGCATCAAGGCGGGATACGCAAAGTTCGAGACGTTCCCCATATGGAACCTGCCCCTGAAGCACCCCGTCAACCTCGCATATGAGGCGGCAACCGCCGACCTCAACGATGTCAACGTTATCGACCCCTACCACCTCGAAGCATATGGCAAGACCACCGTCAACTACAACAGAGACGTTGAAGTCTTCCCCGTGCTCAACGCTATATTTGAGAAAATCGAGGGCAAGAGCCCCTATAAATCGCCCACGGACATGGGTGTCAACATGGCGGGCTACTGCATCTCCGACGACGCCGCGACCCGCGACGCCTCTTTGAACGAGATAATCCGCCGCTACTTCAGCGCGCTGTGCGACCACAAAAAGGGTCTGACCGGCGACGCGGAGCTGACGAAGATAGAGAGCCTGATGAATCAGGCGGGAGTCACTGAAGAATATCGCCGCTGCGTGCGTCCCGCGCTCGACAGAGCAAAAGAGACGGGCGCTCCCGCAGTTGCAATCGAGCTGCCCGACGGCAGACTGATAACCGGAAAGACTTCTTCCCTGCTCGGCGCGAGCTCGGCGGCGATACTCAACGCCGTAAAGCTCCTCAGCAATCAGCCCAAGGAGCAGCTGCTCATCGATCCCGGCGTTATCGAACCGATACAGTCGCTCAAGACGAACATCCTCGGCAACAACAACCCGCGCCTGCACACGGATGAAGTTCTCATCGCGCTGACCATGAGCGCGATACAGAGCGAGCCCGCAAAGAAAGCGTTCGACGCGCTCTCGCTCCTGCGCGGCTGCGAGGCACACTCCTCGGTTATACTCTCCCAGGTCGACGCGGATGTCTACCGCAAGCTCGGCATAAACCTGACCTGCGAGCCGCATTATCAAGTCAAGAAGCTCTATCACAAAGCGTAAATATAAATAATCAGCCTGCGGGGATATCCTCGCGGGCTGTTTTTTTGCAAGATGAGTCCTATAAATCACCCAGTGAAATGTAAAGTCGCACAAATGCCTTGAATAAGCAAAAGTGCGTGCTATAATGAAATCAGAAAAGCAAATTGCGGGGTGACCATCAATGATAAAACTCACTATTTTCGGATTTCTTCTTGTCTGCGCCATGTCCGCTTGGTTTCCGGACTACGATTGGCTGACGATTCCCATTTTTGTAGCAGTCGCCCTGATTTGGTTGGCGGCTAAAATACTGCGCAGTCTTTCAGGACCGAACCCGCCCGAAAACAGAAAAGACCCCAGGGATTTTTACGACGAGTTTGACTGGTGGCAGGACAACCAGGGATTATAAATAGAAGCCGCAACCCACGCCGAATACATGAGTTGCGGCTCTTTTTGCTCTTTGATCTGCGCCGAATGTGGCCATCCTCTTTCCGGGCTGTCACAGTCGGATGCAGAAAGCGTTTTCTTTGCCTCGAAGCTGTATGCAGATACTGCGAGTGGGCAAAAAAGCGCTTAAAAGAGCAAAAGTAAATATGACAAAAGCCACAGCCTATGATAAAAGCCGCAACCCACGCTAAAACGCAAGTTGCGGTTCTCTTTTTTGCTCTTTGGTCTGCGCCGAATGTGACAGCCCTTATTTTGCGGGGACGGTGTGCCAGATGTTCTTTGCATACTCGTTTACCGCTCTGTCGGCGGCAAAGCTGCCGGAGCAGGCGGTGTTCATCAGCGACATCGAGTTCCAGCGCGTTCTGTCCGCCCAGAGCTCGTCGATTCTGTTCTGCGCCTGACGGTAGTCCGCGAAGTCCGCGAGAACCATGTAGGGGTCGTGATAGACAATAGTTCCGCTGATTTCCGGGAACTGCTTGCCGCAGAAGCCGCGGTTTATGAAATCGATGACATTGCGAAGCTCCGCATTGTTGTTGTAGAAATTCATCGGCACATAGCCCTTGCTCTTGAGTTCGTTGACCTCGGGGGTGGTCATGCCGAAGATAACAATATTCTCGTCGCCGACTGCGTCGTGAATCTCGACATTCGCGCCGTCGAGCGTGCCGAGAGTTATCGCGCCGTTCATCATCAGCTTCATATTGCCCGTGCCGCTCGCCTCGGTTCCGGCGAGGGATATCTGCTCGCTGACATCGGCGGCGGGCATCATATATTCAGCCATGGAGACGTTGTAGTCCTCCATGTAGACGACCTTGAGCCTGCCCTTGACATCGGGGTCGTTGTTGATGAGATCCGCGAGGGCGCAGATGAAACTGATTATCTTCTTCGCCATGAAGTAGCCGCTCGCCGCTTTTGCGCCGAAGATATAGGTGTGGGGCGTGAAATCGCCCGAGGGATTCGCCTTTATCGCGAGATATTTCGCGAGGATGTTAAGCGCGTTGAGGTGCTGGCGCTTATACTCGTGCAGGCGCTTGACCTGAACATCAAAGATGGAGTTCGGGTCGAGCTCGATGCCGGTCTTTGCCTTGACGCGCTTTGCGAAGTCCGCTTTGTTCGCGGTCTTTATCTTCTCTATCTCTGCGAGCACGGCGGGGTTATCTTTATATTTCGCAAGCTCCGAGAGGCACTCGGCGTTATATACGAACTCGCCGCCGATAAGGTCGCTGAGCATCGAGGTCAGGCGCGGGTTTGCCTGGCAGAGCCAGCGGCGGTGGGCGATGCCGTTTGTGACATTGCAGAACTTGTCGGGCGTGAGGGTATAGAAATCATGGAACACGCTGTCCTTGAGTATCTCGCTGTGGAGAGCGGAGACGCCGTTGACGCTGTGGCAGCAGGCGACGCAGAGGTTCGCCATGCGCACGACTCCGTTTGAGATAACAGCCATTCTCTCGACCTTATTAGCGTCGTGGGTCTGCTCCCAGACGCTGCTGCGGAAGCGGTTGTCTATCTCCTTGACTATCTGATAGATTCTCGGCAGCAGACGACGGAAGAGATCCTCGCTCCAGCATTCGAGAGCCTCGCTCATGACGGTATGGTTCGTGTAGGCGAAAACTTTCGTCACAACATCCCATGCGTCATCCCAGCTGTAGCCGCACTCGTCGAGCAGCAGGCGCATAAGCTCGGGGATAGCGAGAGTCGGGTGGGTGTCGTTGATATGGATAGCCATCTTGTCGCAGAGATTGTCGAGCGAGCCGTACTTGCGCAGGTGGCGGTTGATGATATCCTGAACGGATGCGGAGACGAGGAAATACTGCTGGCGCAGACGCAGGCTCTTGCCCTCGGGATGATTGTCCGCGGGATAGAGCACCTTGCTTATGACCTCTGCCATGGCGTTTTGCTCCATGGCGCGCAGGTAATCGCCCTGATTGAAGGAGTTCATGTCTATCTCGGAGCTCTTTGCGCTCCAGAGACGCAGGACGCTGACGCCCTTGCCGTCCTTGCCGGCGACCATCATATCGTAGGGAACGGCGTGAACCTTCTTCGCGTTCTCTATATCGACGCTGTGATAGCCGTCCTCCCAGCGGTCAACGACATTGCCCTCGAAGCTGACGTCAACGCTCTTTTCCTCGCGCGCAACGAGCCATACCTCGCCGCCGGGGAGCCAGAAATCGGGCATCTCGGTCTGCCAGCCGTCAACGAGCTTCTGCTTGAAGATACCGTATTCGTAGAGAATGGAGTAGCCCATGCCGAGATAGCCGTCGGTTGCCAAAGCGTCGAGATAGCACGCCGCAAGACGGCCAAGACCGCCGTTGCCGAGACCCGCGTCCGGCTCGCAGTCATAGAGCTTGTCGAGCTTGATGCCGAAGTCTTTGAGTGCCGCCTCCATGACGGGGATGAGGTTGAGGTTATAGAGCGTGTTCTTGAGCGAGCGCCCCATGAGGAACTCCATGCACATATAGTACACGCGCTTCGAGCCGCTCTCTTCGCAGCGCTGTTCAAACTCGTGTCTGCCCTGTCTGAGCATATCGCGGGTTATCATCGCGATAGCCTTGTAAAACTGCTCGTAGTTGGCCTCCTCGGGAGTTACGCCGAAAAAGTGAGAGAGCTTTGCGGTGATCTGCTCCTCGGCGGCCTTCTTTGTCAGTGAATAATCCATTGTATCAAACCTTTCGTTTGCTTGTGCAGCATATACTGCCGGATATATAAAAATATACCAAATGTTATTTTATACCGAAAATGTAAATAATACAACCGAATACTCGCAATTACCACTCGAACGCCCTCAGAAAAAACGAACTCCCCGACGCGAATTTTCAACAAAAATGCCTAAAAATGTCAGACACGATTGAAAAAACAAATATTGTTTACAATTTGTTCATATTTATGTATACTTAATGCAACACGGCGCAATTATTCTATATGTGTACCCAAGAGGTACTGAAGAGACAACTACCTATCTGGTTTTAATAATTGTCAACTTCTTTTTTCATTTTTATTTTCTCTTTCCCCAAAGCTAAAGCCGAATGCTGCACACATTCGGCTTTAACTTTTTTTCGGGGAACTTTTTTATTTTTACAGGTCGTCTACATCCTGCACGGGCTGCGAGCCGTCGAGCGGAGTGCCCGAATAACTGCCGAGAACATCGGTCGGGATAACTCCCTCTTTGTTCATCGGGTCGTTGTACTGCGGAATTTCGATTATCTTTTTCTTCTGCTTTTTCGGCTTGTCCACAAAAAATTCTCCTTTCTTTGCGTTTGCGTTTTTAGCTTTCCGCGCGGGCGCGCCGATATTCCGCGAAGAAGAAAGTTGAATTTGCTCGTTATTTTTGATAGAATCATCTTGTCCGAAAGACGGAGGTGCAAAAAATGAAAAATTTCAAAAAATATATCGCCGCTTTGCTGATTTTTGTTCTCGCGCTAAGCCTTTGCTCCTGCTCGCTGATTGATCGTCTCAAGCCCGCTCCCGCGCCGGAGACGGTCAGGCTGACCTTTCCCGAGGGTACGACTGTCATTCAGGCGGCGCAGAAGCTCGAAGAGGGCGGCGTATGCACAAAGGACGAGTTTATCTCGGCGGTCAACAACACCGAACGGGACAACAAATTCGTTAAAGCTATAAACAATCCGCAGGAGCGCCCGTTCCTGCTCGAGGGCTATATCTATCCCGACACATATGATTTCTATGTCGGCGAGGGCGCGGAAAAGGCGCTCGGACGCTTTCTCGCAAACACTGAATCGAAGCTCACAGACGATATGTATGCTAAAGCTCAAAAAATCGGCATGTCCATGGACGAGATAATCACGCTCGCTTCGATAATCCAGCAGGAGGCGTCGGTGCCGTCGGTCATGGCGAATGTCTCCTCCGTGCTCCACAACAGGCTCAATTCATCGAGCTATCCGCGCCTGCAGTGCGACGCGACGATATTCTATTTAAAGCGCAGCGTCAAGCCGTATATAAGCGAGGATCAGGCGGACAAGTACGATGAGTTTTACAACACCTACGACCGCAAGGGGCTCCCGGCGGGTCCGATAACGAACCCCGGAATTGAAGCGATAAACGCCGCGCTGAACCCGGCGGACACGAACTACTATTTCTTCGTCACCGACAACGACGGCAACTACTATTTTGCAAAGACCTATCAGGAGCATCTGAAAAACTGCAAAGCGGCGGGGGTCGCGCAGTAAAAATTTTGCAAATATTGCTTTTCGTATCATTGAATTTTTCAGCCGCGCATAGTATAATTGGATTTTAGGCAAATCAAATATACTTCATCACAGGGGTATAAAAGAGGTATTATGAACGGTCTTATTGCATCGGCAAAGAGAATAGAAGAATACGGCGCGCTGCTCGACTGCGTCAAAAACACCCGTCTGCCCATAGGCATGACGGGTCTTTCCCATATACACAAGGCGCATTTCGCCGCCGCGCTGAACGCGGACTGCGGCAGGCCCGTGCTCGTGATAACGGCGGACGAGGCGCAGGCTTCGCGCCTTGCGCTCGACATGAAAACGCTCGGCTGCCGCGCCCTGCTCTATCCCGCGAGGGATTTTGCGTTCCGCTCGACGGAGAGCCAGTCGCGCGAATATGAGCACAGGCGGCTCGGCGTGCTCGACAAGATGCTGCGCGGCGAAGCGCAGGCGGTAATCTGCTCCGCAGAGGCGGCGTCGCAGCTGACTCTGCCGCCCGAGGAGCTTAAAAACCGCACGATTGAACTCGCCGTCGGCGACGAGATGCCGCTCGAGGATATAGTAAAAGCGCTGCTTCGCGCCGGCTACTCCCGCTCGGCGCAGGTCGACGGAGTCGGTCAGTATGCGGTGCGCGGCGGAGTGCTCGACTTCTTCACGCCCGGCGAGGAATATCCCTGCCGTCTCGAGCTGTGGGGCGACGAAATAGACAGCATGGCGTATTTTGATATAGAAACTCAGCGCCGCACGGACAACATTGGAAAGATAAAAATAACCCCGTCAAACGAGATTCTCCCTCCCGACACGGACGAATTCGTCGAGCTGCTCGATCGTTTTCGCTCGGAGATACACGGCAAGGGTGCTGTCAAGGCGCGCGAGTGCGTTGACAAGGATATAGACAGAATAAAGGGCGGTCTGCGCCTGCAATCGACGGACAAATATATGCCCCTGCTCTACGATGTGGCTTCGATATTCGACTACGCTAAGGGCTATATTCTCTGCGTGAGCGAGAGCTTTTCCGTCAAAGAGCGGTTCAACGCCGCCATCGGGCTCATGCACGAGGCGATGAAGGCGATGTTCGAGGAGGGCGAGCTCTGCCCCGGACTCGACAGATTTTCTCTGCATCTCTCAGACCTGCTGAACAACTATGAGCAGATGGGTGCCATATACATGGACAATCTGCCGCGCGGCGGATTCGACACGCCCGTAAAGGAGCTCATCGGCGTCAACGCAAGGCAGATAACAGCGTGGAACGGCTCGTTTTCCGTTCTCAAGGACGACCTCGACGCGCTGACGGACAGAAATAAACGCACCTGCGTTATCTTCGCGGGCACGCGCAAGGCCGCCGACGCACTGCGCGGCGATCTTATCGACGACGGCTACAGTGCGCTCTATATGGACGAACTGCCCGGGGAATTGGTTCCCGGTACGCTGACCGTTGTGCCCGGCTGTCTCTCGGCGGGCTTTGAATATCCGCTGGCAAAAATAACCGTATTTACCCACTCCGGCAGGGCGGCGGTCGCTCAGCCGAAGAGAAACGTCCGCAAAAGCTCGAACGCGTTCCACAGTCTCGATGAACTGCACCGCGGCGACTATGTTGTTCATGTCGCGCACGGTATCGGCATATTCGAGGGCATAAACAAGCTCGAAGCGAGCGGCACGATAAAAGACTATATTAAAATTCGCTATGACAAGGGCGACATTCTCTATGTCCCGGTCACTCAGCTCGACCAGGTCTCGAAATACATCGGTCCGTCCGGCGACGACAAGCCCGTCCGCCTCAACAAGCTCGGCGGCAAGGACTGGCAAAAGACCCGTTCGCGCGTGCGCAGCGCGGTCAAGGATATGGCAAAGGAGCTCACCGAGCTCTATTCGCGCAGACTCAAAATCGAGGGTCACGCATTCTCGCCCGACACGGATATGCAGAGCGACTTCGAGCGCAGGTTCGAGTTCGATGAGACCTCGGATCAGCTCAGATGCATTGACGAAATAAAGGGCGATATGGAGAGAAGCTGCCCCATGGACAGACTGCTCTGCGGCGACGTCGGCTTCGGCAAGACGGAGGTTGCGCTTCGCGGCGCGTTCAAGTGCGTTGCGGACGGCAAGCAGTGCGCTATTCTTGTGCCGACCACAATTCTCGCCTATCAGCACTATCAGACGGTGCTCAAGAGAATAGAGGGCTTCCCGGTCGAGGCGCGTATGCTCTCGCGCTTCTGCTCGAAAAAGGAGATAGAGGATACTCTGAACGGTCTGCGCCGCGGCAGTGTAGATATAGTAGTCGGCACGCACAGGCTCATTTCAAAGGATGTTCAGTTCCGCGACCTCGGGCTGATAATAATAGACGAGGAGCAGCGCTTCGGCGTGGCTCAGAAAGAGAAGCTCAAGGAGCTCTATCCCAAGGTCGACGTTCTGACGCTGACCGCGACGCCCATACCGAGAACGCTCAACATGGCGCTCTCCGGCATACGCGACATGTCAATACTCGAAGAAGCGCCGCACGACCGCTCGCCGGTGCAGACCTATGTTGTCGAGCACAATCCCGAGATGCTCGCGCAGGCGATGAACGCGGAACTCAGGCGCGGCGGTCAGGTATATTATCTGCACAACCGCGTTGAGAGCATCGAGCACACGGCGGCGGCGATAAAAGATATGCTGCCCGATGCCGTTGTCGGCATAGCCCACGGCAAGATGAGCGAGGACGAACTGAGCGAAGTCTGGCGCAAGCTGCTCGAGGGCGAGATAGATATATTGGTATGCACGACTATAATCGAAACGGGCGTTGATGTTCCGAATGTCAACACCCTTATAATTGAGGACGCCGACCGCATGGGTCTCGCCCAGCTTCATCAGATACGCGGGCGCGTCGGACGCTCGTCGCGCAGAGCGAGCGCGTATCTCACTTTCAGACCCGGCAGGGAGCTGACGGAGATAGCCACGAGCAGGCTCGACGCGATAAGAGAGTTCACGGAGTTCGGCTCGGGCTTCAAGATAGCCATGCGCGACCTTGAACTGCGCGGCGCGGGCAATGTGCTCGGCGCACAGCAGCACGGTCACATGGAGGCTGTCGGCTACGAGATGTATCTCCAGATGCTCGAACAGGCGATAAGCGAGGAGCGCGGAGACCAGACAAAGAAGCCGAAGAAGGAATGCCTTGTCGATCTGCCGATAGACGCGCACATCCCGCCGACATATATCGAGAGCGTGCCGCAGAGGCTCGGCATCTACCGCCGCATCGCGGACATAACCTCGCGCGCGGACGCGGACGATGTCACGGATGAGCTCATCGACCGCTTCGGCGAGCCGCCCGCTCCCGTGCTCGGACTGATAAGAACTTCACTGCTCCGGGCGTATTCCGCTCAGCACAACATTTATGAGATCGGGCGCAAGGGCGACAAGCTGCTGCTCTATATCGACGACCTCGATATGCAGGAGATTTCCGCGATAGCCGCGGGCTTCCCCGGCAGGGTGACAGTCAGCGCCGCAGGCAAGCCGCACATAGCGGTGCGCATCATGCCGCAGGATAAGATGCTCGACCTGCTCGAAAAAGTGCTTATGCTCATGAACACCGCGAATAAACAGAAAGACAGCTGACCGAAATCAGCTGTCTTTTTCAAAAAATGGAAGCGGCCGGCTGACAGATATCAGACGGTCGCTTGTCTTCTCCCCAAATAGATGCTGCACGCCTGACGCACAGCCTAGCTTCTTTTTTCATAAGGCTATTATATACTGTTTCTGTTTGGGAAGTCAATATTTTTCGCAATAAATAATATTTTACTTATTCGCCGCGTTCTCTTCTCGCCTGCTCGGGCGAGATCTCGGCGTGGGGGCAGACTATCTCGTCTATTATCTCCTGCGGAGCCGCCCAGCGAACGGCGTTTATTAAAATCTGCTGAACCTGCGGGATATAATATGTCGGGTTAGCCTCATGACCGGGCTGGAAATAGAACACTTTGCCGCGCCCTCTCTTCCAGCAGCAGCCAGAGCGGAACACATCGCCGCCGGAGAACCAGCCCATAAAAACAAGCTCGTCGGGCTCGGGAATGTCGAAGCGCTCGCCGTACATCTCTTCGACGGGTATCTCAACATATTCGCCGATGCCCTTTGCTATCGGGTGCGCGGGATTGACTGTCCAGAGGCGCTCAAAATCGCCGTCGCGCCAATGCAGGGCGCAGGAGGTGCCCATGAGACGCTTGAACGGCTTTGAAAAATGCGCGGAGTGCAGCGCTATGAAGCCCATGCCGCGCAGAACTCTGTCATGCACGCGCTCAACAAGCTCGTCGGGCACTTCGTCGTGCGCCTTGTGTCCCCACCAGATGAGCACATCGGTGTTTTCGAGCACTTCGGGCGGCAGACCGCAGTCGGGGTCGTTGAGGGTCGCGGTGCGCACCTCGATATCCTCCTGCGTGTCGAGGAAGCTCTTTATCTGACCGTGGATTCCGTGGGGATAAACTGCCGCTATCTCGGGCGATTCGACCTCATGGACGCCCTCGTTCCAGACGGTAACTCTTATCATTTTATCAGTTCCTTTCGGGAGAAATTTTATCCAAGTCAAGTATATATTTTTGCCCGCCCGCTGTCAATGGATTTTCTCCCGTATTGCAAAATCGACTGCCGTTTGATATACTTTAATAAAGCTTTTTCGAGGTGATATTTTGCTTCTCAACAAAAATGACGACATTGAACTTCATATAGATTCGGTCTCGCTGACGGGCAGCGGAGTCGGCAGATACAACGGGCTCGCCGTGTTTGTCCCCGCGACCGCGCCCGGAGATATAATAGAAGCGCACATAATCAAAGCGAAGAAGAGCTACGCCGTCGGCAAGTGCACGAAAATAATCAAGCCGTCGCCGGACAGAACCGACAACGACTGCCCGGCATATCCCGGCTGCGGCGGCTGTTCGTTCCGCCACATGAGCTACGGCGCGGAATTAAAGCTCAAATCCGACGCCGTGCGCGACGCGTTTTCACGCATCGGCGGACTTGATGTTGAACTAAAGCCGATAATCGGCGCGGACTCGCCGGACGGCTACCGCAACAAGGCGCAGTACCCGGTGGGACGCGAAAACGGTGAACTGAAAATCGGCTTCTACTCCCGCCGCTCGCACAGGATAGTTGATTGCCGCGCGTGCCGCCTCGCGCCGCCGGAGTTCGAAAAAATACTCGGCACGGTCGCGGACTGGATAGAAAAATATAATATTTCCGTCTACGACGAAACAAGCAGAAGCGGGGCTGTCAGGCACATATATCTGCGAAAAGCGTTCGCGACGGGCGAGATAATGCTCTGCCTCGTCAGCGCACAGGAAAATCTACCGCACACCGACAAGCTCATCGAATCGCTCAAAGATGAAAAAGCTATAAAAAGCGTGCTGATAAACATAAACCCCGACGACACGAACGCAGTGCTCGGCGAAAAGTGCATCCCGCTCCTCGGCGACGGCTGCATAACGGACATACTCTGCGGAGTAAAGGTACGCATATCGCCGCTGTCGTTCTATCAGGTCAACCGCGCTCAGGCGGAGCGTCTCTACAAAAAAGCCGCCGAATACGCCGGAGACAAAAAAACAAAGCTCCTGCTCGACCTCTACTGCGGCGCGGGCACGATAGGGCTTTCGATGGCAGACAAGGCGGAGGAGCTCATCGGCATAGAAACCGTCGCGCCGGCGATAGAGGACGCAAAGAAGAACGCCGCCGCAAACGGCATAGAAAACGCGCGGTTCATCTGCGCGGACGCAGGCGAAGCCGCCGAAAAGCTTCTCGGCGAGGGCAAGCGCCCGGAGGTAATAGTCCTCGACCCGCCGCGCAAGGGCTGCTCGGAGCAGACGGTAAGAGCCGCCGCAGGCATGGCTCCCGACAGGATAGTATACGTCTCCTGCGACCCGGCCACGCTCGCGCGCGACTGTGCCGTGTTCAAAGAGCTGGGCTATGAAGTCGAAGAAGCGACACCCGTTGACCTCTTCCCGAGAACGGCGCATGTTGAAACGGTTGTGTTACTTTCCAAACTTATGACGAAAAAACATGTCAACATTGAATTACATACGGATGAATTAGATTTGACATCAGCTGAAAGCAAGGCTACTTACAACGATATAAAACAGTATGTTTTTGATAAGTTTGGATTTAAAGTTTCAAATTTATATATTACACAAGTAAAAGAAAAGTGTGGAATTAAAGAAAGAAAAAATTATAACAAACCTAAAAATGACGATTCGAAGCAACCAATATGTCCAATAGAAAAAGAAGAGGCAATAAAAGATGCATTTAGGTATTTTCAAATGATTTGAGAAAGGTTTGATATAGTTATGGATACAAATGATGATTTAAGAGTAAAATACTATTCTACAAATGATTTAAGCGCTGGATTTTATTTGAAGAGAATAGAAGATATTATTTGTAATTTTGTGGTTGAGAAAAAAATAGTCGATATTAACGAAATTATTGAATTATATAATATACAACAGTTTTTTCATAATAGAATTTATTCTATACATTGGACAAAACAGCAGTTGAACGACTATAGTGAGATTGTAAGTGGCTTTTCAAGAGTAATAGGTGAATTTTTTTCGGGAATTAATATAGATACAATAGAAAGTATGTTTGATACTATCTATTATGATTATAGAAATGACTTTTGGAAACTTATAGAAAAGTATAAGGTTTATGATAAAATTTCAGTCGAGCAATTTAGAAAAATAATTTTGAATAAACATTTTATCTTAAATGATGTTTTGAAATGTAAAAATATAGTTAAAAAGTTTTCAGATGAAATAATTACATACATGGAAAAAAATCCATTTTGTGCTGAAATTATATTGAGTTACTACTTGGAAAAGCATGACAGAAATATAGAATCTTTATATTTTCCAGTTAAACTATCAAATGAAAAGAAAACATTAATATTAGATAAGTATATAGCAAGCAACTCATCTAACATCAATTATCTAAAACTAATTTTTGAATCAAATAGTACGAATAACCTGCGTTTGCCCGATAGATTAAAGTTAAAAGCAAAACGAAAATATGATGAAGAGATAGAGACTTTATTCAAAGAAGGAACTGGATTTGAATATGGTGCAAAGGTTTCTTTTTCTAATAAGATAGATGAAGAATTTAAATTTGAAACAGATGATAATAGAATTTTATCGGTTTTGTACAGTGCAAAATGGATAAAAGAAAATTTGGATTATCCAACATTATTAAATAATTTTATTTATTTATTTGGATATACAGATCTGCAATTTAGATCTCTTCATGTTTCTAGGGAATCTCAAATGAGCATTATAGAAAAATACTTAGGAATTAAAGGCAGAAAAGAATATCCCACTGGAATTGCATTTCAACAAATTCAAATGTTAGCACAACTTCAAATGATTAGATATTGTAATGAATTAGAAAAGTATAATATATTTTTGGAAGACATTATCGAATGGTTCTTTTGTAATTATTTAGAAGAAGAATTCAATGTGAAAGGATTTTGTTTTAATAAATCTTCACATACAGTGTCATATCTTGAAAAATGTAGGAATATTGCTGCTGAATTTGATAATATTTTAAAGAGATTTAAAATTTATTGCGAAGATGGAGAAATTGATGATGAATTATTACATATATCAACAGAGCATATATTTATTAAAGATATACCAAGCATGCTAAGTAATAAATATATTTATCCATGTGGAAATGACTATCAAACGATAAGTAATTTATTGTTTTCGGATCAATCAATAATTCATTACCTTCCTAAATTGTCGAATAATTATAATTCGTTTTATTGTTTATTGGAAAAAGAAAATGTCTATTATGATATGTTTGAGGATTATCAAATACCTAGCATTGATTGGTTAATTGATCATAATATTATAAAAATTGATAACAAAAAAAGAATAATGCCATATTGGGAAAAGATAAAGATATTAAATGAGTTATACCAACACGATGTAGTATGTTTTAGCTATATGAAAAAGTATCAATCTATTATTATGGAATTAAATAAAATGGGATTGGTACAGTTTTCGTCATCATTATTTTCTAGACCAGAACAGGATTATTATAATTATTTATTTAATAAGTCTGAGTTTGACAATGGACTAGATATTCGTAATAGCTATACACATGGTACACAAAGAGTAGATGAAAATCAAAATAAACAGGATTACTTTATTTTTCTTCGAATCATGATTCTTATAGTTATAAAGATAAACGAAGAATTTTGCTTAAAGTACCCTAAAAATAAATAATGCTAATTAAATTGAATCTTAACAGATTTTATGTATTAGTGTAGGATGAGTTTGGACAATGATGAACATGTTGAGACGGTATGTTTGCTGTCTCGAGCGATATGAAATTCCGAAAACTGAAGAGTAATTAGAAGAAAGCTTATCGCTTCCGTAACTATCGCAAAGAAGAATACAAAACAGCAGACAGAATCGTAAAAAGATGTTCGCGATAAGCTCAAAATCCGGCCGACAAACAAAACCGCATAAAAGACGGGCACCGGTTTCACGGTGCCCGTAGTTTTATCTTGTCTCATCCATCCAATCGGACAGGCGCGTCATGCTTTTTTCGCTGCCGACAGCATAGAGAATATCGCCCTCACGGAACATATAATCGGGATGCACATTGTCTGTCAAATTTCCGTTGTTTTCTATAGCGATTATGTTTACTCCGAACCTTCCCCGCATATCGGCGGACATTATCGTCATTCCGACGATCTTACGCGGAACTTCAAGCTTAAGGAGATTCAGCTTTCGGCTCAGCTGAACAAAGTCCAGCATATTGGGAGTTTCCAGTTTGTGGGCGAGTCTGACTGCCATATCCCTCTCGGGGTAGACGACTTCTGCGCCGAGCTTCTTGAGTATCTCGCCCTGCTCGGCGCTCGCGGCCTTTGATATGACGGTCGGCACACCGAGAGAGACAACGTTGAGAGTAGTCAGAATCGAGGTGTCCATCTTTTCTCCGATGCAGACCACCACGACGTCGCAGTTTTGTATTCCGGTCTCCGAGAGAGTCTTTTTGTCAAAGCTGCTGACGACAAAGGCGTTCTCCGTGTATTCGCGCATCTCGCGCACCTTTTCCTCGTTTCCGTCGATTACGAGCGGCTCCGCGCCCGATTTCGCAAGCTCCACAGCCAGAGCAGAGCCGAAGCGCCCGAGTCCGATTATTCCGTAAGATTTGCTGTCGCTTTTTGATTTTTTAAACATCTTTGTCCTCCGTTCTCAGCCTATGGCTATGTTTCCGTCGGGATATTTTATTCGATCTCCGTTTGTGAAGTACCAGAGAGTCGCTATTGTAAGCGGCCCCAAGCGGCCGATATACATCATGACTATTGATGTAAGCTTGCTCGCGGTGCAGAGTCCCGTGGTTATCCCGGTAGTGAGTCCCACCGTGCCGAACGCGCTCGTCATCTCGAACAAGGCATCCCTTATTGCTATATCCGGCTCAAAGGCGCAGAGCATAAACGTTCCCACTGCTATCACACTTATACCCATGACCGCTATGACCGACGCTTTGCGGAACACACCGTGCGGCACAGAATAGTGAAAAGCCTTTCCCGAGGTGTTTGTCGCGGCGGTCTTTATGCCCTGGATCAGCGCAAACAGCGTGCTCGTCTTTATTCCGCCGCCGGTGGAGCCGGGCGACGCGCCGACGAACATTAAAAAGATCATAGCGAGCAGTCCCGCGTTTGAAAATTCGCCGAGCGAATATGTCGAGAAGCCCGCCGTCCTCGCAGTAACGCTGTTGAAAAGGGCTCCTATCCACGGCATATCCTCGGTAATTCTGAAAATCACCGCGCCGCCGACCGTCAGCGCGACGCTCATCGTGAGCACTACTTTTGTGTGCATGGAAAATCTGCGCCAGCGAAAGCGCTTTTCGACAATCTCGCGGATAACGAGAAAGCCGATTCCGCCGAAGAATATCAAAAAGCAGGTCACGAGATTTAAGAACACATCCTCTTTGTAGGCGGAGAGGCTTTGGAAGTTTCCGAGGATGTCGAAGCCGGAGTTGTTGAACGCGGCGACGGAGTGAAAAAGGCTTATTCCGAGAGCTTTGAGCGGCGGGTAATCGCGCACGAAAACAATGAAGCTCAGCGCCGCACCGACGAGCTCAAATGCCGCCGTAGTCAAAAACACGCTTTTTATAAATTTTACTATTCCCTTGCCTGAGTCGAGATTCATCGCATCGCGCAAAACACGCCGACCTTTCAGATTTATCCTCTTTCCGACCGCTAAGATAACGCCCGCGCCCATTGACGCGACTCCGAGTCCGCCTATCTGTATCAGTGCCGCAACAACGAACTGACCGAACGCGGTGAACGTGTCCCCTATATCGACGGTCACGAGTCCCGTCACGCAGACGGCGCTCGCCGAAGTGTAAAGCGCGTCTATGTATTTTAAGTCTACGCCGTTTTGCACGCTGCACGGCAGCATCAGCAGACCCGAGCCTATAAATATCGCGGCTGCAAAACCGAGCGCAATTATTCTTGCAGGCGACATTCTTTTTAACAGCTTTCTCATAATTCACCTCGTATCCCGCAAAAAAGACCTTCGGCAGAATCCGTCTGCCAAAGGTCTTGCTTCATTCACGGCCAACGCCGCCAATGTCCGCTGCCAGCACAGCTCCTGTGCGGTTGGTGACAGGCGGATGGGTAACCCATAGCTACTCCCCATTGGTTGTGGCTTAATTATATCCCTTTGCGGGCGAAAGTCAATATATTTATGAAAAAATTATCCGACATTAAAGGCAGAAAAGGTCTGCCGAGCTAATCGACAGACCCATGTCTTTATGAAATTCCTATTAATAAGCGAAAGTGTACTGCTGCTGCCATGTGCCGGTGAAGTCGGCGTCGATGGAGATGCCCTTCTTGAGCTTGCAGATAACATTTGCGGGCTCGCTGACGTTGATGCTCGCAAGAGTGCCGTTCGCGTTGAGCACAAAAGTGAATGTGCCGCTCTGATAGTTGACCTTGGTGCTGACAGGCTCAAACGGTCCGAAGGAATCCTTCGTCAGCGAGAGAGTGTCGAAGCAGGAGCCGTGGTACTTGGGAACATATGTAAGTCCCTCGCCACTCTCGGTAACGAGAGTGATGCTGACCTTCCAGCCGCTGCCCTGCTTGACGCAGGAAGCAGACTTGACGCCTGCGGGATCGACTTTATAGGAAGCGCGCTTTGCCGCGGGCAGGAAGCTTGCAAGAGTTGTGCCGTCGGAAGCCTTGCCGCCGTTGAAAGTCTTGTTGTCGGTCTTCGGATAGTCGTTGGGAAGCAGGGGCTCTGCGATTTTCGCTATAGCCGAACCGCCGGTGATACTGTTGATCTTCGAGGTAGTGCCCTGGACTCTCTTGACAGAGACCTTGCCGGTGTAGCTCTTCATAGCCGAAGCGTACTTGTTGAAGAACGCAACGATCTCAGCCTTGCTGCCGTTGACGGGAGCCTTTATCTCCGCTGCGGGCTTGTTGCCCTGCTGGCCGCCCTGAGAACCGCCCTGCTGACCCTGAGTAGCCACCTCGCTGCCGCCCTCGGAGGGTGCGACTGCCGTGCTGTCGTCAGCGGTGCTCTCTGCCGCGTTGCTCTCCGCGTCGCCCGTCTGGGTGTCCTGAACATCCGCGCCCGCACCCTGAGTGCTGTCGGCCGTCGTGTCTTTGTTGTCATCCTTGCCCTTACATGCCGCAAATGCAAATATCATTATCAGCGCGAGCAGGATAGCAATAATTCTCTTCATAGTTTGTCTCCTTTCATCTTTCGGCAGAGCATCCTCTGCCATGCTACGATTCAAGTTTACTTTATGTTTATTCGTTTGTCAAGAGAATAAACTTTATTTTATATTTCCATAATTTCCATAATTTTTTATCGATTTTTGTGCACTATATATTATATTCGTTCTTTATACAATATATAATAATTCGCCGCATTCCGGGCACACTATACAGCGAAAAAGAACAGAAAGGGTGCATAAAATGAGCAAAGACACACTTGAGCTGCTGCGAGAATGCGACAGCGGAATAAAGATGGCGGTCGGCAGCATTGACGAAGTGAGCGGACACATAAAGGACGAGGATCTCAAAAACCTGCTCGAAAAGAGCAAGGAGGAGCACAGCCAGCTCGGCGGTACGATAAAAGAACAGCTGGCATCGCTCGGCGACGACGGCAAAGACCCGGGGATAATGGCGAAGAGCATGTCGTGGATAAAAACCAACGTCAAGCTCGGCATGAACGACTCGGACAGGACTGTCGCCGGTCTGATGACCGACGGGTGCGACATGGGCATAAAGAGCCTGACCCGCTACCTCAACGAATATAAGGGCGCGGACGGCGCTTCGCGCAGCACGGCGCGCCGCCTAATCGGGATAGAAGAGGATCTTCTCTGCGGGCTGAGGCCGTATCTGTGATATATTTATTTGCAGGACGGCAGCATTATTTTATAAAATCACGCCCACCGCGGCGCTTCGGACGAAGCTGCTGCGATGGGCTTTTTCGTCATATCCCGCAACAAAAAAATATCCCGCAACCTGAAAATATTTATACGCTGCAAATTAAAAAACGGCACTCCCGATTGAGAGTGCCGCTATGTATTTTAATTATTTGAGCATGCCGTGCTCTTTTGCATATTCGTAATACGCCTCGATGCTGCGTCTTCTCGCCTCGTTGACGCTCGAACCGGTTCTGGTGACGGTCGTCATCGGGATACCCTGCAGGCTGACGAGATACTTTGCGCTCGCGTTGAAGCCGCTGTCGATAGCGTTGTCGAGCAGGATTATCTCGTTGAAAGTCTCTCTCGCCTTGACTATGTCCTTCTCGACGAAGAACTCGTCATACATCTTGCGGAACAGATTTGCGCCGCAGGAGGTCGGGGTTGCGCACACGCCGCGCGCGCCCGCCATATATGCATCAAACAACAGCGGGATGTTCGCCTGAAGCACTGCGGAATCGCCCTGAACGGCGATTTTGTCCTTTATTCCCGCCATGGTGCAGGTGGTGTCCTTTATTCCGTGGAATCTGCCGGTCTTGACCAGCTCTCCGTATGCCTTGCCGGACATATTGCACGGCTGCATTCCCGGGAACTCATAGAGAATTATTGGCAGAGTAGTATATCCCGCGAGCTCGCTGAGATATTCAACAAGTCTCTGGTCGTTATCGGCATAGCCCTTTGAGACGAAAACGAGTCCGTCAACGCCGGTCTGCTCCATGCGCTTGACCTCTTCGACCTGCATATGCCATGTCGGCTCAAGGTTCGCCGTGGCGACGACTTCCGCGCTGCCGGAGTGCTTTGCGGCGATAGTCGCGCACTTGACTCTCTCCTCGGGAGTGAGCGTCGTCATCTCGGAGCTTCCGCAGACGGAGAACAGATGATGGGTTCCTCTCTCGACCTGCCACTCGACATACTGCGCGTAGACATCGTAATCTATCGACTTATCCTCTTTGAACGGGGTGAGCAGGAGGGAATAAACTCCCCTGTAGCTCTCAGGCTTATCAGTAAACATTGTTTCCACCTTCCGGATATTGTTTTTTCCAACGCTGATATCTTACTCCACAATGCACAAAAATGCAATAGAAAAAGGCTATTTGTTGCATTTGCTCTTGAAAAAACTACGGATTTCGATATAATTATTATTGATATTTATGCCGCCCGATGCGGCTTCGATTTTTTTACAAAAGGAGCAGATAAATGAAAAAACGCAGTATGGTATGCCGACTCGGAAAGTTTCCCCAGCTGACGAGAACGGTATTCACCTCCGCCGACGGTCTCGCGTCGGACAACATAACCGCGCTCTGCTACGGCGCGGACAACTGCCTCTATGTCGGAACGGACAGAGGTCTTTCAAAGATAGACGGAAAGAAAATAACCACGGTCGATATCGGCATTGAAAACGCGCCGATATCCATGCTCTTCTGCGCAAACGACGGGCATATCTTCGTCGGCACGGGCAAGAGCATAATCGAGCTCAGCGGCAAAAAAATTATAGCGTCCCGCGAGTTCTCGTCCGACGCCGTCGCAATGAAGCAGGGCTGCGACAACGTCACATGGATTCTCACAAAGACCGTTCTCTACCGCTTCCCGCAGGGGGCCAAAGAATTCGATCTTAAAATCGGCGTGCCCGGCAAGGGCAGCTGCATCGCCGTTTTCGGCAACAACAAAGTCTATGTCGGAACCGAGAGCGACGGTCTCCACGCGCTCGTCGGCAAGAGATGGCACTGGTCGGAGCTCATGGAGGGCGTGACCGGAATACTCAGCAACAACATATCCTGCCTCGACATTGACCCCGCGGGCGATGTCTGGATAGGCACGGACAAGGGTGTCTGCGTCTACGACGACAACAGCTACTGGCTCGACAATTCGAAGATAACCGGTCTGCCCAATGGCGAGATAACCGGCATGGTGACCGACAGCGAGGGCAGAAGATACTTCACGACCTCCTGCGGTCTCATAATCCTCCACAACGGCAAGCTCTCATATTACGGCTACAAGCGCTGGCTGCCCGACATGCACGCGACCGGCATCGTCCTCTCGCCTGACGGCAGCTTCTGCGTCTCCACGGCCTCCGGCGGCATCAGCGTTTTCAAGACTGAGATGATGACGCTCGAAGAGAAGGCAAAGAGACTTCGCGCATTCAGCGAGAAATACAACGTCCGCAAGGACGGCTTTGTGCTCGAGCGCGCGCTTGAGCATGAGGGCGTTGTGTCCGAAGATGAAGGCTATGTCTGCACCGGCGACAACGACGGACTCTGGACGGGGCTTTATCTCGGCGCGCTGTGCTTTGAATACGCCTGCACAAAGGACCCGGAGGTTCGCGCCGCGGCTCACCGCTCGCTGCTCGCGATGATAAAGCTCACCGAGATAACGGGCATTGAGGGCTTCACCGCCCGCTCGATAAGATACATCGACGAAGCTGGCTACGGCACGGGCGTGCGTCACGAATGGCACCACACCGCCGACAAGGACGGCAACGAGCTTGAGTGGCTCGGCGAGACTTCGTCCGACGAGATGGTCGGTCATTTCTACGCATACTCGAACTACTTCGATCTCGTCGCGGACGATGAGGAGAAGAAGCTGATAGCCTCCGTTGTCAAGAAGATTCTCGACCATATTCTCGACAACAAATTCAGACTCGTTGACACCGACGGCGTGCCGACCACATGGGCGAACTGGGACCCCGATCTGCTCAACAACGACCACAAGTGGATATACGAAAAAGGCACGAACTCGCTTCAGATTCTGACCTTCCTCAAGGCGGGATATCATATCACCGGCGATAAGAGATACGAAGATGCGTTTGAATATCTCATCAGGGACAAGCACTTCGCCATGAACCTCATGCAGTACAAAATCCTTGACGGCCACCTGCTCCACATTGATGACAACCACGATTTCCTCATGATATCGCTGCTCATGCGCTATGTTGACGACCCGAAGCTGCGTTCCGTGTTCGCCATGGGTCTGACGCATCACTGGGACGACGAAAAGGCGGAGCACAATGCGTTCTTCAACTTCGTCTACGGCGCATGCACGGGCGAGCAGTGCGACATCGAGACTTCCGTAGACGAGCTTGCGGACTACCCGATGGATCAAATTCTCTGGACGCTCTACAACAGCTGGCGCGATCTCGACTGGGACATGCGCCCGACAGAGGTCGGCATGATCCCGCAGCTCTATCACCCGCTCCCGGCGCACGAGAGACGCATAAACAGCTGCGACAGCAACCGTTTCATCGCGGACTCCGGCATTGCCGGCGAAGCCGAGCGCCTGTTCACGAAGTCGGACGACCCGACGGCGTTCACGATGTTCCCCGGCACGGGCGACGACCACGGAATGTATCTCATGGCGTGCACGAACTACACCCACCCCTACTGGTTCGCACGCTACTACGGACTAATCGAAGAGGCGGAATAAAATATAAAACAAAGCAAAAATCCTACCCGGGATGGGTAGGATTTTTTGTTGCAAGTAAAAGTGAGCAGTGGAAAGGCTCGCGATATCGGCGGATATCATTCGCACGCGAAATCTGCGCAATTTTATTTCTTCTCAAAACTCACGGACTTTTCTTTCATCGAGATTTTCCCGACCCGATAGCCGTAGTTTGTAAGCTCCTTTTTGAAGTTCAGAAACGAGTGGTCTATCGGCACGTCGGCGATATTTTGTATTTCATCAAAAGTGAGCTTCAGCGACTGTTTACCGCTATTTTTGACATATTCCCAAAGTGCGTTGTATTTGCTCATTTTTTCGCCTCATTATTCGTCAATATAGCTGTTCCTCTTTTCGAGCACCCATGGGATATCCGCATCGAAGTCGAGCTGAATAACTGGAAGAGGAAAATCCGGCTCCGGCATGTCGATACGGTCGCTGAACGAAACGCCAAAATTCGGCGAGAGCGGATATGTTGCTTTTTCGTCCCAACAGGCTGTAGAGTCGCTTGTCGGTTTCCACGCGCTTTTGCCGCTGAGTAAAGTTCCGCAGATGTGGCAAAATCCACCGTAGTACAGCGTGTTTTCGTCTTTGGCGCAATAGACATAACATTCGCAGATTTTTTTCATGTCAACGCCGAGCGCGGAGAAAAAGTCCCGGATATTCTGAGGAAGTTTGTCGACGGCTCTCTCGAAGTTAAGACACCCGTCGCATTGGCACCCCTCGCTGACCGTTTTGGCGCGGTCATAGAACTGCCGTGTCTTTTCAACATCAACATCGATTTTGTATTCGCCGAATTGAAATATCAAGTTTTGCACCTCCGATATGAGCGGTTTTCTTTGATTATATCAGCAAAGCGCGGAAAAATCCACCGGGATATGCAAAAAGGACGCAGTTTGCGCTGCGTCCTTTTTCTGTTCTGTTGTGCTTATCAGCTGTGCTTTTTGCCCTTTTGCTGATTCGCGCTGTGGCAGGAGCCTGCCATAGCACAGTGGGCACAGTTGCAGCCGCAGGAGGATTTGCCTTTCTTTTTATCCTTGACAAGATTATATATAATCAGTGCCACGATAATGGCAAGCACAAGGCATATTATAATGGTTGCAATATTCTTTGATAACCACGCGAGCATTTCGGAAGACTCCTTTCACAGCATATAGCTTGGTTTATTTTGTGACCTTTACATCGGACGCGAGCTTTGTGGCCTCTTTGTAGGGGCGCACGAGCATGAAGATTATCAGGGCGAGGAACGCGAACGCGAACACAAGGCTTACGATATCAACTGCGCCGTGGATGTTGCCGGTGAAGAGGTTGCCGAACTGATTTATCATAAGGGAGATAACATAGGCGAAGCCGCACTGATAACCGATTGCGAACCAGGTCCACTTTGCGCTGTTCATCTCACGCTTGATAGCGCCGATAGCTGCGAAGCAGGGAGCGCACAGAAGGTTGAAGACGAGGAACGAATAAGCGGTCAGGCCGGTGAACGCCTTTGCAAGGGTTGCATAAACGTTGCCATCTGCGCCATAGAGGATGCCCATCGTACCGACGATGTTCTCCTTTGCGACAAGTCCGGTGATCGAAGCGACGGTAGCCTGCCAGTTGCCCCAGCCGAGCGGAACGAAGATCCAGGCGATAGCCGAGCCGACCTTTGCGAGCAGGGACTGATCAAGCTGATCCTCTGCAAGCATTCCGAAGTGGCCGTCTACGAAGCCGAAGTAAGAGGTGAACCAGACAACGATAGTTGAAAGAAGGATGATTGTACCTGCCTTCTTGATGAAGGACCAGCCGCGCTCCCACATGGAGCGGAGGACGTTCTTGAGGGTCGGCCAGTGATAGGCGGGAAGCTCCATAACGAACGGAGCGGGATCGCCGGAGAACATCTTGGTCTTCTTGAGCATGATGCCCGAGCAGATGATAGCCGCCATGCCGATGAAGTAAGCGGAGGTCGATACCAGAGCGGAGCCGCCGAAGAGCGCGCCTGCGATCATGGCGATGAACGGTACCTTAGCGCCGCAGGGGATGAATGTTGTTGTCATTATGGTCATACGGCGGTCGCGCTCATTTTCAATGGTACGCGAAGCCATGATTCCGGGAACGCCGCAGCCGGTGCCGATAAGCATCGGGATGAAGGATTTGCCGGAGAGACCGAACTTGCGGAATATACGGTCAAGGACGAATGCGATACGAGCCATGTAGCCGCACGCCTCAAGGAATGCGAGGAGCAGGAACAAAACGAGCATCTGGGGAACGAAGCCGAGAACAGCGCCGACGCCGGCTACGATACCGTCGTTGATAAGTCCGCTGAGCCAGTCGGCCGCGCCGACTTTTTCAAGTCCTTCGCCGACGAGAACCGGAATGCCGGGCACCCACACGCCGTAAGCGGCGGGATCGGGCTCGTCGAAGCCTTTCTCTTCAAGGTACTTGACAGCGTCAACATAGGTCATGCCTACTGTTGCTTCTTTGTCAGCCTTGGAGAGGTTTGCGGGGATTGCCGAATAATAAGCGGTCATGGCGTTGACGGCGAGGGTCTCCTCATCCTCAACATCAACCGTTGCGGTGTCCGCTGTGGGCTGATAAGCCTTCATCTCGGCAAGAGCCTTGTCGGCGTCGAAATCTTCTGCGCCGAAGTCAATGCCGGTGAATGCTCTGACAGCCTCGGTAGCGGCGGTGTAGTCGTCAGCGTCGGTCGAATAGGCCTTCGAGCCGATGCCGAGCAGGTGCCAGCCGTCGCCGAACACTCCGTCGTTCATCCAGTCGGTCGCGAACGAGCCGACAGTAACCATGGAGATGTAGTAGACGAGGAACATGATAACTGCGAATATCGGAAGTCCGAGCCAGCGGTTTGTGACGACCTTATCGATCTTGTCGGAGGTCGAAAGCTGACCGACATTCTTCTTTTTGTAGCAGGCTTTTATGATAGATGCGATATAGATATATCTCTCATTCGTGATGATGGACTCTGCGTCGTCATCCATCTCTTTCTCAACCTCTTTAATGTCGCCCTCGATGTGCTCAAGGGTTGCCTTGTCGAGGTTGAGCTTTGCAAGCACCTTGTCGTCGCGCTCAAAAATCTTTATGGCGTACCATCTCTGCTGCTCCTCGGGCAGACCGTGGACGGCGGCCTCTTCAATGTGCGCGAGAGCGTGCTCGACGGAGCCCTCAAAGGTGTGCATCGGGAGGGTCTTTGTGTTCTTCGCCGCCTCGATTGCCGCCTCGGCGGCGTCCATGACTCCGTCACCTTTAAGGGCGGAGATCTCAACTATCTTGCAGCCGAGCTGGCGGGAGAGCTCATCGACGTTTATCTTGTCGCCGTTCTTCTTGACGACGTCCATCATGTTGATGGCGATAACAACGGGGATGCCGAGCTCGGTCAGCTGGGTGGTGAGATAGAGGTTTCTTTCGAGGTTCGTACCGTCGATTATGTTAAGTATAGCGTCCGGGCGCTCATCGATAAGATAGTTTCTCGCGACAACTTCCTCAAGGGTGTAGGGCGAGAGCGAATAGATACCGGGAAGGTCGGTGATGATAACGCCGTCATGCTTTTTGAGTTTTCCTTCTTTTTTCTCAACCGTAACGCCCGGCCAGTTACCGACGAACTGGTTCGAACCGGTGAGAGCGTTGAACAATGTGGTTTTACCGCTGTTGGGGTTACCCGCAAGAGCAATGCGTAAATCCATTTTGATAGCCTCTCTTTCTTGAAATTATATCAGCTTTTCTGCGCGGGGTCTTATTCGACCTCGATCATGTCCGCGTCGGCCTTTCTGAGCGAGAGCTCATAGCCGCGCACCGTGATCTCGACCGGATCGCCGAGAGGCGCGACCTTACGGATATAGACCTCCACGCCCTTGGTCAGTCCCATGTCCATGATGCGGCGCTTTGTTGCGCCCTCTCCGTGGAGCTTGACTACCTTGACCGTTTCGCCGATCTTAGCCTGCCTGAGAGTTTTCATTGCTTATATCCTCCTTTTGTGCTTTTTCACTTGGTGGTGTTGTGACCAATGGGGACAAATCGGTTTTGAAGTTTGCTTCAAAACTGCTCTGCATCCGAAATCAGCCGTTTATCGGGCGGTTTGTACCTATTGGGCACAACACTATATGTACTGCGCCGCAGCGCCGTCATATCATGATTTTCTTCGCCATCTCTTCGCTGATGGCAACGCGCGACTCCTTGACGTTGACTATAACATTTCCGCCCAGGGCGTTGACTACCTTTACAGTGCCGCCGACGACAAATCCGAGATTTTCGAGATGCTGTTTTACTTCCGGGCTGCCGCCTATCTTCTTGATGATATTCTCTTCGCCGACCTGCGCGAGCATCAAAGGCATCATATTGAGTCCCTCTTCCTCTTTTGTATTTCCGGGATTAGCATACGCTAACCTTGGGGCTTTAAAATTGATTAGCGCCAGCTAACCGTAATATATGGTACTCCTATAGTTGTTCCCTGTCAATAGAGTTTTTTCAATTTTTTGCCGCAAAACACAATTTCGGCGACATCCACAAACAATTAGCTTATGCTAACCGCCTGCTTTGGACATTTCAAACATATCCTCCCGCCCTTGATTTTTCCTAAGTGAAGTGATATCATACCTTTAATACATAACAATATACACACCTAAAAGGGAGGAACAGATATGCATCTTCAGGAATCGGGTGAAATGTATCTCGAAACTATATATGTGCTTTCAAAAAACGGCGTTGTACGCTCGCTCGACGTCGCGGAATATATGGGCTTTTCAAAGCCGAGCGTCAGCCGCGCCGTCGGGCTTCTCAAACAGGGCGGCTATCTTCTCATGGACAAGGAAGGGTATCTGACCCTCACCGAATCGGGGCTCGATGTAGCTAAGAAAATATACGAGCGCCACACTCTGCTCTCGAAATTTCTCGTCCGTCTCGGCGTTGATGAAAAGACCGCCGCGGAGGATGCGTGCAAGATGGAGCACGACATCAGCGACGAATCGTTTTCGGCGATAAAAGAGCATGTCCGCAGGAACATGAAAAATGCCGATGAATAAAGAAATTTTTGCTCAGACCGACAGGCTCGTGCTGAGAAAATTCAATCTGTGCGGAATATTGCAGGACGAAAAAAAACAATGTACGCCTATGAGAGCGCCTTTTCGGACAGTGAAGCGCAGAGGATTTGCTTGAAGTAATAAAAAGAATCGATGCAGGCGAAAGCTCGGGCATTCGCTATTCAAAATATGATCTCTCGCCGCGCTTTGAGCCTCCCGAATGGGACTACAGAAAATACGATATCAAAAGCGACAACGCTCTATTCAAGGGCGAAACAGATCTTATCCGCGAGGCATATGAGAGCTGCTGATGGCGATATTTTCCGATTCATACACCCGTCTCCATTCAAAACAACCGACATAAAAAATCCTACCCGAGATGGGTAGGATTTTTTCACTCCCCGTCAAATCAACGGGGTTCATTTTTAATTATTATCAAAGATACTTTTTGATAAACTTATCAACTGTTGACCAATATTTTTCGGGGTCGACGGTCGAGGCCTCTGCGTGCGGTGCGCCGGGGATAACCAGCTTCTCTTTGTCGCACGCGGCGGCGCGGTAGACGCGCTCCTGCATCCAGAACGGGACAAAGTCGTCCTTGTCGCCATGGATGAACAGGGTCGGCGTGACGGAGCGCGAGACCTGCTCGATGCACGAAGCTTTCTTCATATCATAGCCCGCGCGCAGCATCGTTGCGCTTCTTGCGGCGGAGAGGAACGGGAAGGTCGGCAGACCGTAAACGTCCTTCATGTTGGCTCTGCACTCGTCCCAGACGGATGTATATCCGCAGTCCTCAATAGCGCAGACGACATTCGATTCGAGCGGCTCGCCGGTGGTCATCATGACTGTAGCCGCGCCCATCGAGAGACCGAAGAGCACTATCTTCGCGTTCGCATTCTCGTTGATTATGTAGTCGATCCACGCCTTGATGTCGATTCTGTCGTTCCAGCCCATGGTGACATAGTTCGACTCGCTCGCGCCGTGGCCGCAGAGATACGGGAACAGGCAGTTGTAGCCCATCTCATGGAACCTCTTGCCGAACGAGCCCATTCTTCTGGGCGAGCCGGTGTAGCCGTGGATGACTATCACCCAGACATCGCTCGGCTCGTCTGCAAGGAGTATCTCGCCGTGGACATATCCGCCGCGGGGAGTGACTATCTTCACCTTTGCGGGACTCGCGGAGTCAAACCACTCCATGCCTTCTTTGGTGATACCGTCATACTCGTTCTTTTTCTCGTCCATTTTTTTGGCGATGGACTTTTTGCTCATGGTCTTGTTGAAAATCGCGTTGCCGACAGCAAGATACGCCGCGCCGACTGCTGCACCTGCGGAAGCGGCTGCTATAACAAGCTTTTCAGATGAACTTTTCTTTCCCACTGAAATTCATTCCTTTCATTTTATATGAGCCTTATACAGGAGTATTCTATCATAAAAAGTCCGCAGTTGCAATAACAAAAAGCCCCTGCAAAAGAATACAGAGGCTTCGGATATGTACCCGCCGCGCGGCGGGTGAGGTTTATTCCTCGTTGAGCTTATTGCGCTTGTTCTGGGTCTTGTTCTCCTGCTGATTCTGCTGCTTGTTGTTCTGCTGCTGATTCTGCTGGTTCTGACCCTGCTTGTTCTGCTGATTGCGGTTTTCCATTGAGAGCACACTCCATAGATCCCTTCGCGGGAAAATTAGGATTTTTTCAAATCCGTTTTATATTCTTTCCCCCGGTTCGCGTTTTTATGAGCCTGAAACTAATGAAAATTTTGCCTTTTTCTGATATAATTTATAATAGAAAGCTTACGGAGGTCAGCAGATGGAAATATCCGACGAACTCATATCGCATCTCGAATCGCTCGCGCATATTGAGCTTGACACCGACGAGCGCGAGGATTGCCGCAGAGATTTTGAAAAGATAATATCATATATGGACACGCTGTCGGCGCTCGATACCGACGGCGTTGAGCCGCTGACCAATTTATCCGACACGGTGAATGTCCTGCGCGAGGATGAACCGGGCGAGACGCTCGGCGTAGAAGAGGCTCTGTCGAATGCCGCAGAAACGGCGGGCGGCTGCTTCTGCGTCCCGAAAACAGTGGAATGAGGTGCGCTATGAGAGATATTATTAAAGATTCCGCCCTCGTTCTGGCAGAAAAAATCAGGTGCGGCGAGATAAAAATCGTCGAAGTCTTAGACGCCGTATATGAATCCGAGAAGCAGAATAAAGAACTCAACTGCTTCATCACGCTCTGCCGCGAGCGCGCATATAGCAAAGGCTCGGAGATACAAAAACGCATCGATGCAGGCGAATATATCTCGCCGCTCGCGGGCGTGCCGATAGGCATAAAGGACAACATCGCAGTAAAAGATGTCAAAATGACCTGCGGGTCGCGGATGCTCGAAAATTATGTGCCGCCCGTAAGTGCAGCGGCGGTAGAAAAGCTCGAAGAAGCGGGGCTTATTATCGTCGGCAAGCTCAACATGGACGAGTTCGCCATGGGCTCGACGGGCGAGACTTCGTATTACGGCGCGGTGCTCAATCCCGTTGACAAAACGCGCGTGCCCGGCGGCTCGTCTTCGGGCGCGGCGGCGGCAGTCGCGGCGGGGATAATCCCGCTCGCGCTCGGCTCGGACACGGGCGGCTCGGTCAGACAGCCCGCGGCGTTCTGCGGGGTCTTCGGCTTCAAGCCGACCTACGGCACCGTCTCCCGAAACGGGCTTGTCGCCTATGCCTCGTCGTTTGACCAGATAGGCGCGATAGCGAGAAATGCCTCCGACTGCGCGGCTCTCGCGGCGATAATATCCGGGCGCGACTGCGGTGATTCTACAACAGAGGATACTGCTCCCGTCCGTTCGGATTTTGTCGAGTCCTATTCGCTCTGCGGCAAAATTATAGGCGTGCCGAATGAATTTATTGATAATTGCGGCGAAGATATACGCAGTGCGGTGAATAATGCGCTCAAAAAAGCTGAATCGCTCGGCGCGAGGGTTGAATATTTCTCGCTTCCGCCGCTCAAATTTGCCGTGCCCGCCTATTATATAATCGCCTGCGCGCAGGCAAGCTCGAATCTTGCGCGGTATGACGGGGTTCGCTTCGGACTGCGCGCACAAAATTCAGACGACCTGATAAAAATGTATATCAAAAGCCGCTCCGAGGGCTTCGGGCGCGAGGTCAGGCGCAGGATAATGCTCGGTAATTTCGTGCTCAGCGCGGGATACTACGACGCATATTACAACAAGGCGCTGAGAGCGCGCAGGGTTATACGCGACACGCTTTCGGACGCTTTCAAAAAATATGATTTCATCGCGGGCGCCGTTTATCCGTCAACTGCGCCGAAGCTCGGCGAGAGCCTTGACGACCCGCTGAAAACTTATATCGGCGACGCATACACCGTTCCGGCGAACCTCGCGGGACTCCCGGCGATAAGCGTGCCGTGCGGAAAAACAGCCGCGCTTCAGCTCATGGCGGCGCCGTTCGCGGACGAGAATCTTTTGGGCGCGGCGAGATGTCTGACCCTGTAACATTTAAAAATTTACAGAGTATGATCGTGTTGAACAAGTTTGAAGACACAGCTAAACGCAATGCTTGTGAAGTTTTAGGTGTTACAGGGTACTATGGGAGGCTTTAAAATGAGATACGAAACTGTTATCGGGCTCGAGGTCCACATAGAGCTGCTGACTGAGACAAAGATATTCTGCTCCTGCCCGACTGAGTTCGGCGGCGAGCCGAACACGCATGTCTGCCCGGTATGTCTCGGACTGCCCGGCACTCTGCCGACGCTGAACAAAAAAGCCGTTGAGCTTTCCGTCCGCGCGGGTCTCGCGGCGGGCTGCGAGATAACACCGATAAGCTGCTTCGACCGCAAAAATTATTTTTACCCCGACCTGCCGAAGGCTTATCAGATATCCCAGTTATATCTGCCGCTGTGCCGAAACGGCTCGGTCACACTCGACAGCGGCAAAATTATACGCATAAAAGAGATGCACATGGAGGAGGACGCGGGGAAGCTCATGCACTCCCCCGACGACAACCGCACGCTCATCGACTGCAACCGCTGCGGAGTGCCGCTGCTTGAGATAGTCAGCGAGCCGGATATGAGAAGCGCAGAGGAGGCGGTCGAATATCTCGAAAAGCTGCGCGAGCTGATGCGCTTTGCCGGCGTTTCGGACTGTCGGATGCAGGAGGGCTCGCTGAGAGCGGATATAAATCTCTCCGTCCGCCCAGAGGGTGAAATAGAACTCGGAACGCGCACGGAGATGAAAAATCTCAACTCATTCAGAGCCGCCGAGCGCGCGATAAAAAGCGAGAGCGCGCGGCAAATATCGCTGATTGAAAACGGTGAAAATATTATTCAGGAGACCCGGCGCTGGGACGACGGCGCAGGTATGAGCTACGCGATGCGCTCAAAAGAGGACACGAGCGACTACAAATATTTTCCCGAGCCGGACATTCCGCCGGTAGTCGTTTCAACCCCCGACATTGAGAAAATCAAAAATCAGATGCCCGAACTGCCGCAGGCGAAGCGCCGTCGCTGGAGCGAAGAATATAATCTCGGCAGAGCGGACATTGACACACTGATGTCCTCGCCGTTCACGGCGGAGCTCTTCGACCGCACGGTTATGCTCTGCAAGAGCGCAAAGGACGCCGCATCGTGGATAAATGTTGAGCTCCCAGCCGTACTTCGCGGCGCGGGAATGAGCATTGAAGATGCAAAATTCAGCCCCGACTCGTTGGGCAGGCTCATAAATATGCTCTCGTCAGGGGAGATAAACCGCGGCACGGCGAAAAAAGTCTTTGCAAAAATAGTAACCGAAAACGCCGACCCGGCGGAATATGTCCGAAAAAACGGACTTTCTCTGATGACCGACGCGGCGGCGATAGAGGACGCGGTAAAACGCGTTATCGACGAAAACGAAAAGAGCGTCTCGCAGTACAGAGACGGCAAGACGCAGGCGTTTCAGTATCTTATCGGGCAGTGTATGCGCGCGCTCGGCGGCAAAGCCCCGGCGTCGACAGTCACGGAAGCGCTCAAAAGGCTGATATAAAAAATAAAACTTCCGTTTTGCGGAAGTTCATATAAACAGCAAAGGACTGCCGTTACCCGGCAGTCCCGTTTTGTTTTCAGCTTTATGCCTCGACTTCGGTGAGGTTCAGAGTGCCCCAGCTGTCGTTATTGAGCGTGAGCACCTTGTTGTCTTTATTATACGACGCGGTGAAGGTTATCTCCGTGCCCGCCTTGAAGCCTGCGATAGCTATCTCGGGGACTATGGTCACGGTCGCGGGGTCAGCCTCGGTGTCGACCTTGTATGTGCCGGAGACCGAAGTGCCGACGGAGATGCCGAGGATATTGAGGTTGCTCGAATCATACTGGAAAGTGCCGTCCTCTTTGAACTCGATAGTAGCGTTGTTCTGCGAGTCGCTCCATTTGCCGACTATAAGCTTGTCAATTTTCGCTCCGCAGCCCGCAAAGGCGCAGACGATTATCGCCACAGCCATAACGAGAGCCGTCAGCCTGAGAGTCTTTTTCATTGGTGATTACCATCCTTTCTGTTTTGCCGCTTTTCTTCCATGCTCATTATATCACACTCCGCTCAATTTTGTCCATAGGTGTTACAGGGTACCATTGTGTCGAAAAAAGGTATAAACAGATTATTTACAATTTTGTAAAAATAATGTATAATTTTCCTGTTGCACATATGTGCTTGCGAAAGGAGAATACAAAAATGAAGAAAAATCCGTTCAAGCGGATACTCTGCATTGTCATCGCCGCAGTGATGCTCTGCTCGGTATTTGCTTCGACCGCGGCGGCCGCCACCAAGTGCGCCTGCGGCCATTCGCCCGTTGTCATGATCTCCGGATTCGGCGCGACGATTCTCTCGGAGAAGCAGGAGGACGGCTCATTGAAGCGCGTTTTCCCGCCCGACACCAAAGAGATTCTCAAGCTCCTCGGAGTCAATGCCCCCGACCTCGTCACTGGCATAATCGAGCTACTCGCCCAGAAGGGCACGGACGGCATCGAAAAGCCGATGCGCGAGATAATAACTTCTATTGTCGAGCCGCTCAGAATGAACGACGACGGCACTTCCTATTACGACATCGTGCCGATACTCAGCGGCGCTAAAAACACGAGCCTTGAGGCATTCACAAAAAACGGTCAGCTCGACCTCGTTCCCTACACAGGCTCCGAGTTCCTCGACATGGAGGTCATCGGCGACGAGATAGGCGACGACCATGTTTTCAACTTCCTCTATGACTGGAGACTCAGCCACGCCGATGTTGCGGCTCAGCTCCACGATTATCTCGCAGAGGTCTGCGCCCTCACCGGGCACGACAAGGTCAGCGTATACAGCATCAGCCAGGGCAGCCTGCTGCTGGGCACTTATATGTATGAGTATCCGAACGACAACTATATCGACCGCGCGGTGTTCGACACTCCGCTTCTCGCGGGCAGCAACCTCGTCTCCGATCTCTACACTGACAAGCCCCTTGCATTGAACTTCGACACCACCCTCGATATTCTCAGAGCTATCCTGCACACCGAGACCGACTTCTCGTTCGTCATGGACATCATCCCTGCCGACGGCGCGAACAACGTCGCTGACTACGGACTCAAGACCATGGTTCTCCCGAGCGTCATAAACATCCCCGCATTCTGGGAGATGTGCGACCCGGAGAATTACGAATATATCAAGTCCCTGCGCCTCGACTCCGTCAAGAATGCAAAGCTCATTGAAAAAGTCGAGAAAGTCAGAAACGGCTTTATGTCGCATATCTCCGAGACACTCTACGCTCAGCAGAAAAAGGGCGTCAGCGTTTCGATAAAGGCTTGCTCCGGCGTTCCGCTCGCATCGGGCACCGTTGACAACAGCGACGGCATAGTCAACATGAAGTATTCCTGCGGCGCCGTCTGCGCGCCCTTCGGCGAGACTTTCCCCGCTGACTACAAGCAGGCTGTCAAGACCGGCAAGAACAACATCTCGCCCGACAGAACGGTTGACCTCTCGACCGGCTATATGCCCGAGCGCACATGGGTAGTCAACCGCCACTATCACGGTCAGGCGGAGTGGGATCCCCGCACCTACTCCCTGCTCATGGATCTCCTGCTCACCGACAACATCAAGGACGCATATTCGCACATCGAATATCCCCAGTTCATGGAGAGCCTCTCTCCGACGAGCGATGTAGTCGTTCTCTTCAAGAGCACGAACTCCTCGTTCCTGCCGACTCTCTCGAAGCACCTCTTCTCCTGCAACTCCGTCATGGTCAAGAACCTGTCGAAGAAGGACAAGATAAAGATCTCTTCGATAACCTCGGAGAACGGCACGCTGAACTTCGCCCTGCCCTATCCGATAGTCCTTGAAGCAGGCGAGAGCGCCGAGATAGCCTTCACCGGAAAGGTTCCCGCGACAGAGAGCTACGACAAGATAACCGTTGCCTACAAGCGCATGACCGTCACCGGCAAGGACGCGACCCGCGACTTCGGCTTCACCGTCACCCGCAACTATTCTGGCGTCACGAAGATCGATCTCACCCCCGCTTATATCATCACCGCTATACGCATAGCGCACGATATACGCGATATCCTTGCGCGGATAGATGCGATCTTCTCGTTCATCAACGGGATAAAATAAAATATAAAATTAAAGCGAGCGGCATAACCGAGATTATGCCGCCCGCTTTTTGTTATGCTCTTTTATCCTATAAGCTCCGCAACATACAGACTCTCGTATATGCTCCCGTCGGAGGGAGATACATATTTCCCGAGGTCAACGAGTATCGCGTCTGCTTTTCCTTTAAATTCATAGCACTTCACACCGTTGACTTCGCCTAAATACTTGCCCTTTTCGGGAACGGGGCAGATATAAGCCGTTTCGCTCACTATCCCGTATTTTTTTCCGCGAAGCTCAAAAATGCCGTCCAATATGCAGTCATAGCGCAGGACAATACCGTTTTTCTTGTCCCCTATACTCTGTTCCATGGGGATATTGTTCAGCGAATAGACGGCGATTTCCGTGCCGTTTATTTTTTCGCGGTGCAGCGAACCTAAATCGGAATCCGTCAGCGCGAGGTTGTCGCCCGCATACCCGTAAAGCCTGTGATTCCAGACCTTGTATGTCGGGATGGAAACACCCGCCACGCTGCCGCCGTGGGAAACGGCCGATGTCGTTTTCTCCGCCGTCTGCGAAACAGTCTCGCCTGGCACTTTCTTTTCGGGCTCTCCCGCTCTGTCCGTCGCGATTTGATCACCTCGCTCCGTGCCGTTTTCGGTATTCAAAGTCGAATCGGAAGCGGGAAGTCCCAGGCTTTTGCCGACTGCTAAAACGGATATGAGAACCGTGCAAGCCGCAATGCACGCCGCCGCGGCATACCAAACCTTTTTCGGATGACCCTTGGCTTTGCTTTCCCGAACACTTTGAATCGGCTTATCCTTGATTTTATCCCAGACCTCCTCCGGGGCTTTAAAACTCATTGCGTCTCTCATGAATTTTTCTGTTGATTTACGCCTCATCCGTATGCACTCCTTTTCGGTCGAAATAACGCCTCAGCTTAGTGAGAGCGTAGCCGTATTTTGAACGGACAGACAAATAGGGGAGGTTCAAAACCTTGGCGATCTCCGTCTGCTTCAGGCCGGAATACAGATACAGCGATACTATCTGCCTCTCTGTTTCGCTCAGCGTTTTCAAGGCTTCCAGCGCAAGCATCGCGTTTTCGGTCTGCTCAAAACCCTCCGTGTCACCGGGCAGCAAATCAAGGCTCTCGCTGTCTACCGTCAAAAGCCTTGCGTTTTCCTTCATGCAGTCCATGCAGCAGTTGCGCGCTATGGCGAAAATCCACGCCCTCGCATTTGTGCCGGGCTTGTAGCCGCAGGCAGACTGCATAATATTAAGAAATGTCTCCGCTTCTATATCCTCCGCGAGCTGCCTGCTGCGAACCAACGACAGCGCAAACCGAAAGATCGGATCTTTCATGTCAAGATATAATCGGCTCAGAGCGTCTCTGTCTCCCGCGGCGATTTCGCAAATACACAGATCCAACTGCCTGCCTGTCATCAATTTCACTTCCCGTCTTTGTCTTTCGTCTATATATCCGTTTGAACGGTCGGAATGCATAAAATTTTTACCTTTTCTTTTGGCACAAGCATAAAATTATCCCGCCGAAAAACTCGACGGGATTTCTCTTTTTCCGTTACGGGGTGAGTCTGTTCGGGCCTCTGAAGAGGAACATCGCTTCCTTGATGTGCAGTCCGAGCATGAGCATCGTGAGGCGGTCGATGCCGATACCGAAGCCGCCATGGGGCGGGCAGCCGTATTTGAAGAATTCGAGATAGAATTCAACATCCTTCTCGAGTCCCTTCTCCTGCGCCTGGCTCTTGAGCACATCGTATCTGTGCTCGCGCTGCGCGCCGGTGGTTATCTCGACGCCGCGCCAGATGAGGTCGTAGCCCTGCGGCACGCCGTTCTCGTCGCGCATATGGTAGAATGCACGCTTCTCGGCGCTGTAGTCGGTAATGAACAGGAACTCATGGCCGTACTTCTTCATGACCCAATCGTAGCTCAGGCGCTCGGCGTCGGTCGTGAGGTCGCCCTTTTCGCTGTCGGGCACGGTATAGCCGAACTCCTTTTCGAGCTCGTCATAGAGATCGGCAAGCTTTATGACCGGGAACGGAGTTGTCGGAACGATAACCTCCTTGCCGAACAGCTCCTCTATCTCCTCGCCGTACTTCTCCTTGACCGATTTAAGCATATATGTCAACAGCTCCTCCTCCATCTTCATGACATCTTTGAAAGAGGTGATATAGCTGAACTCGAGGTCGAAACCGGAGAACTCGGTGGTGTGCTTGTTGGTGTATGACTTCTCGGCTCTGAAAACGGGGCCGACTTCAAATATGCGCTCGAAGCCGCTCGCCATTGCCATCTGCTTATAGAACTGGGGGCTCTGCGCAAGATAAGCGAGGCGGTCAAAATACTTGACCTCAAAGACCTCGGCTCCGCTCTCGCTCGCCGCGCCGATGAGCTTCGGGGTGTGAATCTCGATGAAATTATGGTCTATAAGGAACTGACGCATGGCGTTGACCATGACGGTCTGAACCTTGAACATGAGCTGATTTTCGTCGGTGCGAAGGTCGATCCAGCGGTAGTCAATACGCTGGTCGATGCTCGAGCGCTCGACGCCCGGGCGCTTCTTGGTCGCAGGGATCTCCTTGCGCACTATCGGCAGTGCGTCCGCTATCGACTCTGCGGTTATCGACTCGGGGATAATCTCAATTCCGCCCATCTTGACGAAATCGTTCTCGACGGCGGTGCCGACGACCGAGATAACGGAATCCTGAGTCAGAGTCGCTATCACGGGGCAGAGCTCCGGCAGCTTCTCTTTCTCGACGGTTATCTGGATTTTTCCGGTGATATCCTTGAGCACGATGAAAGCCATATACTTGCTGTCGCGCAGGTTCTCGACAAAGCCCTGAACGAGCACGGGTTTGCCGAGATTATTTTTGATGTCCGCAATGTAAGTTCTCTCCATTATCTGAGCCCTCCAAAGAGATTTGATATATCGGCAGCGTTGAGATCTCCGTCGTTGATGCTGTCCGCAAAGGCGTTTGCCGCAGCCTGAACGAGAGCCGACGAGAATTCATCGCTGAAGTTTTCGATTGAAAAAGCGGTCTTTTCGCCGTTTTCCATGTTCTTGACGGTGACTTCGCCCTTGGCGATATCGTCGTCGCCGATAACGCAGGTGAAGCGTGCGCCCAGTTTGTCGGCGTATTTCATCTGAGCCTTAACCGAGCGTCCCGCGACGTCAAACTGCGCGCTGACTCCGTCCGAGCGGAGATCCGTGCAGAGCTTCGCCGCAACGAGCGAAGCGGCGTCGCCGATAGAGCCGATATAGATATCGCACTTCTGGTCGCCGGGCAGCTCAATGCCCTGAGCCTCGATGATGCTGAGCAGGCGCTCAAGTCCCATTGCGAAGCCGAGCGACGGGGTGTGCTGACCGCCGAGCTCTTCAATGAGTCCGTCATAGCGTCCGCCGCCGCCGCAGACAAGTCCGTCGGTCTTGTCGTTGTGCGAGACGAATTCGAAAACGGTCTTTGTATAGTAATCAAGTCCGCGCACGATGTGCGGGTTGACAACATAGTCTATCATCAGCGCGTCAAGATAGCTCTTGACTTTCTCGAAATGCTCGCGGCACTCGTCGCAGAGATAATCGAGCATGACGGGCGCGCCCTCGGCTATCTTCGAGCAGACGGGGCTCTTGCAGTCGAGAATACGCATAGGGTTGCGCTCGAGCCTGTCGAGGCAGGTGCCGCACAGCTCGTCTTTATACTGCTCAAAATATGCCTTGAGCGCCTTGTGATACTCGGCGCGGCAGGTCGGGCAGCCGATTGAGTTTATCTCGAGCGTCAAGTCCTCGATTCCGAGGAAAGCGAATATCTCGGCGGCGAGGGAGATTATCTCGGCATCGGCGGCGGGAGCCGGAGTGCCGAAGACCTCAACGCCGAACTGGTGGAACTCCCTGTATCTGCCGGACTGCGGCTTCTCGTAGCGATAGCACGAGGTTATATAGCAGGTCTTCTGCGGCAGGGGCTCGTTGAAAAGTCCGTGCTCCAAAAATGCGCGCGCAGCGCCCGCAGTGCCCTCGGGTCGGAGCGTTATAGAACGTCCGCCCTTGTCGAGAAAAGTGTACATCTCCTTCTGCACGACATCGGTGGTGTCGCCGACGCCGCGGGCAAACAGCTCCGTATGCTCGAACACGGGAGTGCGAATCTCCTTGAAGCCGAAACGCGAGGCTATATCGAGCAGGGTATTTTCAAGAAAGCGGTTTTTATAGCTCGCCGCGGGCAGCACATCCTGAGTGCCCTTGACAGCTTTCGTAAAAAGAGCCATGTTTTCGTTCCTTCCATAAAAACATTAAATCCCGCCGTTGGCGGGATGAGCGAAAAAGCTCCGGAAAAATCCGCCCGGCGGGAAATACCGCCGGGGCGGGTCAAAGCTTATTTCGGGTTGACTATATCGCGCCAATCAAGGTCGCCGCGCGCAAGGCTGTGAATAAGAGCCTCGGCGGTGGCTATATTGGTGGCAACGGGGATGTTGTGCACGTCGCAGAGTCTGAGAAGATTTGCTTCGTTGGGCTCGTGCGGCTTGGGTGTGAGCGGATCTCTGAACATGAGCAGAAGATCGATCTCGTTGCAGGCTATTCTGGAAGCTATCTGCTGGTCGCCGCCCTGACTTCCGCTGAGGAAGCGCTGAATCTCAAGTCCCGTTGCCTCGGCTACGAGCTTGCCCGTAGTGCCGGTCGCGCACAGGGAATGGCGGCTCAGGATACCGCAATAAGCTATACAGAACTGGGTCATAAGTTCTTTTTTTGAGTCGTGAGCCATGAGAGCGATGTTCATTGTGTATCCCCCTTTTCCGAATTGTTGACTTCGCTGGTCATGTTAATATCATATCAGAGAAACCGGGTTATGACAAGAGTTATTTGTAACTTCTTACAAAATTTTAATAAAAATCCGACCGATTATTCCTCTGTTTCGGAATTTTTGCTGTCTTCGGCAGGTGACACTTCCTCAGCCGCGGTTTCTTCCGGCTTTTCCTGATCTTCCTCGCTCGGAGTGCAGGCGACGGTAACCAACTGCTCGCCCTCGGACACACGCATGACTCTGACGCCCTTGGAGGGTCTTGCAAATGTGCTTATCTGTGAGACAGGGATGCGGATTATAATGCCGTCGGACGAGATGAAGATGACATCCTCGCTCTCGTCAACGACCGCTATCGCGGCAACATCGCCGTAGGTCTCGGTGCGGTAGTTTATCGTGCCCTTGCCGCCTCTCGACTGGAGTCTGTAATCCGAAGGTTCGCTGCGTCTGCCGTAGCCGGTGGTACTGACTGTGAGGACAGCCTTTGCATCGTCGAGCACTTCCATGCCGACGACCTCGTCGCCCTCGCGCAGCTCAATCGCCTTGACGCCGCGCGCCGTTCTGCCGAGCGGTCTCGCGTCGTTTTCATTGAAGCGGATGCCCATGCCCTTGCGCGTGGCTATGAGCAGGTCGTCGTTGCCGGAGGTCAGGCGCACCCATGCGAGCTCATCGTCATCGTCGAGATTTATCGCGATAACGCCGTTCTTGCGGACGTTGCGGTAAGCGTCGAGGCTCGTGCGCTTGATGATACCCTTGCGCGTGACCATGCAGAGGAACGCATCGGGGTCATATTCGGGCACTCTTATCATCGCCGACACCTTTTCGCCCGCTTCAAGGGGCAGGAGGTTAACTATATTCATGCCCTTGCTGTTTCTCGAGCCCTCGGGCACTTCATAGCCCTTGAGACGGTAAGTCCTGCCACGGGTGGTGAAGAACATGACGTAATCGTGGGTCGAGCAGGTAAACATGGTCTTTGCCACATCCTCCTCGCGCCTTGTCATGCCCTTGACGCCTCTGCCGCCGCGGTGCTGGATCGTGTATGCGTCGGCGGGGATACGTTTGATATAGCCGAGGTTCGTCATGGTGAACACGCAGGTCTCCTCGGGGATAAGATCCTCGATATCGACCTCGCCGCTGACGTTTTCAATGACGGTGCGGCGGTCGTCGCCGAACTTCTCGGCAATGGCGCCGGTCTCCTCGCGGACTATAGTGAGTATTCTCGACTCGTTCGAGAGAATATCTATAAAGTCGGCTATCTTCGCCTTGAGCTGAGCCATCTCGTCCTCGACCTTTATGCGCTCGAGTCCGGTCAGCTGTCCGAGTCTCATCTGGACTATCGCCTGCGCCTGAATCTCATCGAGACCGAAGCGGTTCATGAGCGCCTCGCGTCCCTCGGGGACGCTGTTCGATGCGCGCAGGATAGCTATGACCTCGTCGATGAAATCAAGCGCCGTGAGCAAGCCCTCAAGAATATGGGCGCGCTCCTGAGCTTTTTTCAGATCGTACCTTGTGCGGCGTGTGACTATCTCGCACTGGTAGTCTATATACTGCTGAAGAATCTGCTTGAGGGTGAGTATCTTCGGCTCGCCGTTTACGAGGGCGAGCATAATCACGCCGAAGGTAGACTGGAGCTGAGTGTAGGTATAGAGCTGATTCAAAACTACCTGCGGATTCGCGTCGCGCTTCAAGGTGATGTCGATGTGCATACCGGAGCGCGAGGAATAGTCGTGGATATCGGATATGCCCTCGATGCGCTTATCCTTGACGAGATCCGCCATGCTCTCTATGAGCTTCGCCTTGTTGACGCCGTAGGGTATCTCGGTGACAACTATCTTGTGGCGGTCGCCCTTTGTCTCGACTATCTCGGCGCGGGCGCGGACTATAATTTTGCCGCGGCCTGTGCCGTAGGCGGCGCGTATGCCCGCTCTGCCCATGATTATTCCGCGGGTCGGGAAATCGGGGCCTGGCAGATGAGTCATAAGCTCCTCGAGAGTCGCGTCGGGGTTATCTATCAGGCAGTTCATGGCGGCTACGACCTCACGCAGATTGTGCGGAGGGATATTTGTCGCCATACCGACCGCTATACCGACGGAGCCGTTGACAAGCAGGTTCGGATATCTCGACGGGAGCACCGTGGGCTCCTTGAGTCGGTCGTCGTAGTTCGGGATAAAATCGACCGTGTCCTTGTCGATATCCGTCAGCATTTCGAGAGAGAGCTTTTTGAGCTTTGACTCGGTGTAACGGTAAGCAGCGGGCGGGTCGCCGTCGACGGAACCGAAGTTGCCGTGGCCGTCAACGAGCGTATATCTCATGGAGAAGTCCTGCGCCAAACGCACCATGGCGTCATAGACGGAGGCGTCGCCGTGAGGATGGTAGCGGCCGAGCACCGAACCGACCGTGTCCGCGCATTTGCGGTACGGCTTGTCGGGATAGAGGCCGTTTTCGTACATGGTGTAAAGTATGCGTCTGTGGACGGGCTTCAAGCCGTCACGCACATCGGGCAGAGCACGCGAGGTGATGACCGACATAGAGTAATCCAGAAAGGATTTGCGCACTTCTCTATTGATCTCGACATTGATTATTTTTTGTTCGTTATATGCTTCGTCAAAGCTCACAGAGATCTACTCCTTTCCGTTATATATCCAGGTTCTGGACGTATTTTGCATTGGTTTCGATGAACTCGCGACGCGGCTCGACCTTGTCGCCCATAAGAATGGAGAAGGTCTCGTCCGCGAGCATCGCGTCCTCTACATTGACGCGCAGCATCGTGCGGAAGTCGGGATCCATTGTCGTCTCCCAGAGCTGCTCGGCATCCATCTCGCCGAGACCTTTGTATCTCTGGATATCGCAGCTGCCCGAACCGCCGAACTCCGCCATGAACTGGTCGCGCTCCTCGTCGGAGAAAGCGTATCTTATCTTCTTGCCCTTGCTGACTTTGAACAGCGGGGGCTGAGCGAGATAGACATGACCCTGCTCGATAAGCGGGCGCATATAGCGGAAGAAGAAGGTCAGCAGCAACGTTCTGATATGCGCGCCGTCGACATCGGCATCCGCCATGATAACTATCTTGTTGTAGCGAAGCTTTGTTATATCAAACTCGTCGCCGATTCCGGTGCCGAGGGCTATGACAATAGGCATGAGCTTCTCGTTGCCGATAACTCTGTCGAGTCTCGCCTTTTCGACGTTGAGCATCTTGCCCCAGAGGGGAAGAATCGCCTGGAAGCGTCTGTCGCGTCCCTCTTTTGCGGAGCCGCCTGCGGAATCTCCCTCGACGATGTATAGCTCTGTGCGCTCGGCGTCGCGCTCGGTACAGTCGGCAAGCTTGCCGGGCAGGGAGTTTGAATCGAGCACGGATTTGCGGCGAGCCAGTTCGCGCGCCTTTCTCGCAGCCTCTCTCGCGCGCGAGGCGTCGAGAGCCTTCGAGAATATCGCCTTTGCGACTGCAGGATTCTCTTCAAAATAGGTCATCAGCTTCTCATAGACCGTTGTCGAGACGAGCTGGGTTATATCGGTGTTGCCGAGCTTGCCCTTTGTCTGTCCCTCGAACTGAGCCTCGGTGAGTTTGACGCTGATAACGGCAGTCAGTCCCTCGCGGACATCGTCACCCGAGAGCTTCTTGTCGCCGTCTTTGAGAATGGAATATTTGCGCCCGTAGTCGTTGAAAACGCGGGTCAGAGCGGTCTTGAAGCCGGTCTCATGAGTACCGCCGTCAACGGTGTGGACGTTGTTCGCAAACGAGAGCATTGTCTCGTTGTAGCTGTCTGTATACTGCATGGCAATCTCCGCGCTTCTGTCGCCGTGCATGGCGGAGAAATGGATCGGCTTTTCATGCAGGGGAGTCTGACCGCGGCTTGTGGTTAGATATTCGACGAAGCTCGAAAGTCCGCCCTCGTAGCAGTAGGTGCGCTCGATGATATTCTCGCTGTCGCGCCTGTCCGCAAGGGTTATGCACAGTCCCGCATTGAGGAACGCGGACTCGCGCAGATGCCTTTCAAGGGTCTCGAAATCATAGACCGTGGTCTCGCGGAAAATCTCGGGATCGGGCTTGAAGCGTATAGTCGTGCCGGTCGCCGACGATGTGCCTATCTCCTTAAGGTCATAGTCGGGATGACCGCCGTTCGAGAAGCGCTGCTGATAGACATGGCCGTTCTGCGCGACCTCGACTTCTAACCACTCGGACAGGGCGTTGACGACGGACGAGCCGACGCCGTGCAGACCGCCGGAGACTTTGTATCCGTTGCCGCCGAACTTACCGCCGGCGTGCAGGACGGTCAGGACGACCGTCACGGTGGAGATGCCCATCTTTTCGTTCATGCCCACAGGGATACCGCGTCCGTTATCCTTGACGCTGATAACATTGCCCGGGAGTATCTCAACATCGATATTCGTGCAGAAGCCCGCGAGAGCTTCGTCTATGGAGTTGTCGACTATCTCATACACAAGGTGGTGCAGGCCGCGCGGACCCGTCGAGCCGATGTACATACCGGGGCGCTTGCGGACCGCCTCAAGTCCCTCAAGAACCTGAATCTGGCTCGCGTCGTATTCCTCGGTGACCTTGGTGTTCATATCCTTGTCGAGCTCAATGTCTTCGTCGAGCACGAGCTCGTCCTGATTCTCGGCGTTCTCTTCAAGGATCTCGTTGTTCTCATTGTTATCCAAAGCTTTCATCCTCCTTCTCCAAAGCTATAAAAACGAAGTTACTGATTCGTCAGGGTGGAGAACATATTCTTTTTCTTCTTTTTCTTCTTGGGCTTGTACTTCGGCGGATTTTCGAGCCTCATTCTCGCGCTCTTGGACTTTGCGAGATACTTGTTGACCTGGACAACGGGAGAGATCATGTCCGCGCTCATGTAATCAACGCAGTTTGCGAGCAGATCCTGATCGTTGTTGAGCTCGCCGAGGACGGTGACGGCTATGATGCTCTGAATCTCGTTCGTGCCGTCGTCATAAATCTCGTTGAGGAGATTGAAGAGCTTTCTCATCTTCTGCGGGTCGTTCTCTTTTATGACCTTGATAACCACGGGAGCGGCGTGGTTCTTGAAGAAATCCTCGGGCAGGAACTCGCCGTAGGTCTCAATATTCTTTCTGTATTCGTCGCGCAGCTCGGGATAGATAACGCTCAGACGGTTTGCGAAGGTGTTCGCGTCATAGCACGCCTCGCCGCTCTTTGCCGCAGCCTTAGACACGGGGGTGGGGAGCTTCACTTTTTTCTTATCGGCTGTGCCGTTCTTGCCGAAGCTCTCTTCGATAAGCTCGGCATACTCGTCCGAGATAAACTTGATGTCCTTGTCGTCGGCGGTCTCAACGTCGAGCAGAGAATGGGCTATCTTCGCGAAGTCGGTCTCGTTCGCGCCCTCTTTCTGCGCCCAGAGCAGGGCTATCTTGTTGTCGTAGTGCTCGATACGCAGAGCCTTGTTGTCGCCGGAAAAATCCATAACGGCGCGTCCGCTCGTGACGGAGACGGGGATACCGTCGGAGATATCTGCGGGAGTGGTGATTCTGAAGCCGCACTTCGTGAGGGTCGGCTCGAGGTTCTTGTAGATGTCATTCATCGCTATACGGATATCGATCATAACTGTTCTCCTTAAAAAATACTCTGCACAGAGTATATATTATATATACTAATATAATATATCATAAGATCGGCGCGTTTGCAATGCTCTAACAGAAAAATAACGCGCCCGTTTTCAAATAAAACGGGTTGACGAAAGGCGTATAACTGTGGTATTATAAAAAATCAAAAGAACGAGGTTTTTCATAGCCTCAGAGCAAGAAAGAAAAGGACTTTTCCGATGGAAAAAAAGGTGTTTATAAACATTGAGGACAGCCACTCCGGGCATGACGACAGCTACTCGTCGCAGACGAGCACGCAGGGCGTTCTGCGCCTGCTCGAAAACGGCTACGAGCTCTCATATGAAGAGCCTGCCGCCGAGATGGAGGGCTGCGTGACCACCCTGCTCATCGAGGACGGCGGACTCGTCACAATGACGAGAAACGGCGCATATACTACACAGATGGTCATGGAGCGCGGCAGGCGCCACGTCTGCCATTATGCGACCCCCTTCGGCGATATGCTCCTCGGCATATTCGCCAAAAAGGTCGAGTCGTCCGTGACGGAGGATGGCGGAGAGCTGCTGCTAAACTACACTATCGATGTCAACGCGGATCTCGCCGCGTCGAACGAGCTGAAGATAACGGTCAGCGGACAGTAAAAATGACGGTTTGCCCGCAGAAACTGCGGTTACACGAAAGGATGGATAAATTTTATGTCAGTGCTTGTAAAACAGGTCGAGGATAAGCTCTGCGAGCTTGTCAGGGACGCCGCGAAAAAGGCGATGGCGGCAGGTGAACTGCCCGAAGCCGAGCTCACGGATTTCAAGGTCGAAATCCCGGCGGACAGAAAGAACGGCGACTACTCCACAAACGCCGCCATGGCGTGGGCGAGAGCTTTCAGACGCGCGCCCGCTATGATAGCCGCGGCTATAACAAAGAACATTGACCTCGAGGGCACCGCATTCTCATCCTGCGAGGCGGCGGGTCCCGGATTCATAAACTTCCGTCTCGCCGACCGCTTCTATTCGGAGATTCTCATGGATATCCGCAAAAAGGGCAGCGACTACGGCCGCTCCGACTTCGGCAAGGGCGAAAAGGTAAATATCGAATTCGTCTCCGCCAATCCGACAGGACCGATGCACATGGGCAACGCCCGCGGCGGCGCTCTTGGCGACTGCCTCGCGGCGGTCATGGACTTTGCGGGCTACAATGTCAGCCGCGAATTCTATATCAACGACGCCGGCAATCAGATCGATAAATTCGCCCTCTCGCTCGATATTCGCTATCAGCAGATATACAAAGGCGCCGACGCGCCCGAGCTGCCCGAGGACAGCTACCACGGAGAGGACATAGCCGTGCGCGCCAGGGAATTTGCCGATGTCTACGGCGACAAATATATCTCCGAGAGCGAGGAAGTCCGCCGCAAGGCGCTCGTCGATTTCGCGCTGCCGAAGAACATCGACTCGATGCACGAGATACTTTCAAAATACAGAATAGAATACGACACATGGTTCAAGGAGAGCACCCTGCACAACGGCACGGAGCTTCGCGACACAATAGAGCTGCTCAAAGAAAAGGGACTCACCTACGAGCTTGACGGCGCGCTGTGGTACAAGAACATCGAGGTTCAGACAAAGCGCCTGCTCGCCCAGGGCAAGACGCAGGAGGAGATCGACAAGCTCGGTCTCAAGGACGATGTTCTTATCCGCCAGAACGGCAACCCGACCTATTTCGCAGCGGATATCGCATATCACCGCAACAAGCTCGCCGTCAGAAAGTTCGACAGGGCGATAGATGTCTGGGGTGCAGACCATCACGGCCATGTCGCGAGAATGAAGGGCGCACTCGACGCGATAGGTCTCGACGGCGACAAGCTCGACATAATCCTCATGCAGCTCGTGCGCCTGACGAGAAACGGCGAAGTCGTGCGTATGTCCAAGCGTACCGGCAAGGCGATAACCCTTGTCGACCTGCTCGAAGAGATACCGATAGACGCGGTGCGTTTCTTCTTCAATCTCCGCGAGCCCGCAACGCAGATGGAGTTCGACCTCGATCTCGCCGTCGCCGAGAATTCGCAGAACCCGGTTTACTACTGCCAGTACGCCCATGCGAGAATTTGCAGCATCCTGAGAAAGCTCAAGGAGCAGGGCTGTGACATCCCCGAGTGCACGCCCGAGCAGCTCGACCTGCTGACTGCGCCCGAGGAGCGTGAGATAATCAGGCATTTAGCGTCGCTCACCGACGAGATTGCCCTCTCCGCCAAAAACTATGATCCCGCGCGCATCACGCGCTACTGCATCGACCTTGCGACCCTCTTCCACAAGTTCTACAACGCCTGCCGCGTCAACTGTGACGACAAGAACCTGAGCGCGGCGAGAATATATCTGTGCCTGTGCGTCAAAGAAGTTCTCAAGAACATCCTGACCCTGCTCAAGATAAGCGTACCGGAGAGAATGTAAAAAAACAGAATCAAAAAATCATTCCGCAGGGGCCCGGCGTTCCTGCGGAATATTAAAATGCGGAGTTTTTCCTGCATACAAGCGGCGCAAGGCTGTAATCGAGCGATTGTAGGGTGCGGCGACTCGACGCACCGCTGCCGCGTGAGCGGCACGAAATCATTTCGGCGCCTGTATCCGCATACCTGCATATTATCCCGGAGGTTATCATGACAAAGCTTCTGATAAAACTCTTTATCAAGGACAGCGAAAAAACCGACGACCCTGCCGTGCGCTCTCGCTACGGCACACTCAGCGGCATCGTCGGCATACTGTGCAATATTCTGCTGACCGCCGCAAAGTTCATTGTCGGCTCGGTAACGGGCAGTATAGCCATAACCGCGGACGCCGCGAACAACCTCTCGGACGCTGGCTCGTCCGCGGTGACGCTCGTCAGCTTCCGTCTGGCAAATAAGCCCGCCGACGATGAGCACCCGTTCGGCCATGGCAGAATAGAATATGTCTGCGCGCTGATAGTCTCGTTTATTATCCTGCTCATGGGCGGCGAGCTGATCCGCTCGTCGGTAGATAAAATTCTCCACCCGGAGCCGCTCCAGTTCAGCGTGACCGCGCTCATAGTGCTCCTCGCCTCGATCGGAGTCAAAATATGGATGGCGGTTTTTAACAGAAATATCGGCAAGAGGATAAACTCGACCGCCGTCGGAGCGGTCGTTATGGACAGCGTCAGCGACACCGCGGCGACGACTGTATCTATGATAGCCCTTATTCTCTCGAAATTTACCTCCGTACCGCTCGACGGGTACATGGGAATAGTAGTAGCCCTGTTTATCATTGCGACCGGAATAGGCATATTCAAGGACACGATGAACGAACTGCTCGGCGCGCCCGCTTCGCCGGAGACGGTGCAGGAAATCGAGAGCGACATTCTCTCATACGAGGGCGTTATCGGCGTCCACGACCTCATGGTTCATGACTACGGACCGGGCAGGATGTTCGCCTCCGCCCATGTCGAAGTGCCGTCCGACTGTGACATAATGGCATGCCACGACACCATAGACCGCATCGAGCGCGACATAAAGAAGAAATTCGCCATAAACATTGTCCTGCATATGGATCCGATAGTCGTTGATGACGAACATATAAACGCCCTGCGCGAAAAGGTCGGCGAGCTGATAAAGGAAGTTGACCCGAGATTCACGATGCACGACTTCAGAATGGTGGAAGGTCCTACGCACACCAACCTCATTTTCGACCTCGTCGTGCCGCACAAATATCCGTTCACGAAAGGGCAGATAAAAGAGCTGATAAGCGACAGAATATCGACCGAGATCGGCGAGAACTACTACGCCGTTATGACTATAGAAAACAGCTTCGTCGAAGACGAGAGAAAGTGAAGGCAACATAATGGGAAACATTGAAAAGACTGAGCTTACCGTGATGTGCATGATCTGCGACGGCACGAAGATACTCGTGCAGGACAGAGTGAATAAGGACTGGCCGGGCGTAACCTTCCCCGGCGGTCATGTTGAGCCGGGCGAGGCGTTCACCGACGCCGTGCGCCGCGAGGTTAAAGAGGAGACGGGACTTGATATCTTCCGCCCGACGGTATGCGGAATCAACGATTTTATCCGCGACGACGGCACGCGCTACATAGTGCTGTTTTTCCGCGCCGACCGCTTCAGCGGCGAGCTCAAAGACTCCGACGAAGGCAGAGTATTCTGGATCGAGCGCGACGAGCTGACGCAGTATAAGCTCTCGCAGGACTTCATCGACATGGTTCATGTCATGGAAAACCCGTCGCTGACCGAATTTTTCTATGAGCGCGACGGCGAAAATTGGAAGAAGAGAATAATATAAACCCGTATTCAAAGCAAAAAAATCCTGCCTGCGTTTTTTCCGTAGGCGGGATTTTGATTTTGTGGGAAAAACAATCTTTCCGTTGTTTGCAGATATGTAGACTTCAAAATCAGGCGGTATATAAAATAAACTTTGCGAAAATTTTGTGCCGCTATCGCGGCATCGGTGCGTCGAGTCGCCGCACCCTACAAGTTTCACATCAATAAAAATGTGCAAACTTCGCGGGCGGATAACATCAGCTTCAGCAAGGTTGTGATGATTTCCAATATTACGGCGGTTGACCGTTGCCGATACTTATATCCGCAAATTCCTATCCGCCTAATACTCACAGCCCATCAGCAGCCTTTCACCTCCTCCGAGCATTTACATTTTGGAAAAAATATGCTATAATGCGGGCACAAAACTCTGGGGAGAGATAATAAGATGATAAGATTGGCATCAGTCGGCGACGCGGGAGAGCTTGAGCGCCTCAATACAGAGTTCAACGGCAAGGGCAAGACTACGGAAGAAAGCATTCGCGCCTCGCTTCTTACAAACAGGCGCGAGATTGTCATCGTTGCGGACGGCGACGGAGGACGGCTCGCCGGCTTCGTCTGCGTTCAGCTGAAAAAATCGTTCTGCTACGACGAATATATGCCCGAGATAACCGAGGTCTATGTCCGTCCCGAGTATCGCGGGCGGGGCGTCGCGCGGGAAATGTTGACCTTCGCGCAGGAATACTGCAAAAAAATATACCCTCTCCACAGCTTCGAGCTGCTGGCGGGCAGTGATAACACTGCCGCGCAAAAGCTCTACTCCGCCATCGGCTTCGAGTGCGACGGCGAAATGCATATGTCAAAGCAGGTAAAATAATTTGAGAGAATCGCAGGAACAGAGCTATGAGAATAATAAATACTTTTGATAAAATACCCGGCTGCTTTAAGAACAGCGCCTTTGATTTGGATGCATGGAGAGTATACGCCCGTGCGATTTCGCCGGAGCTTTGCGAAAAATGCGAACGGGATTCGAGGGAATATGATTTCAATAACGACGTGCTGCCCGTAGTCAATAACGTGCTGCTCAACAGGGACGCGGCGATTGCGGCAAACGACTCCTTTGTCGCCGTGACCGACAAGCTTGCGGAAAATATCGGACGGCTTTTTGAAAACGGCGTCGAGACGGATATTATTCTCTATTTGGGGCTGTGCAACGGCGCGGGCTGGGCGACATCGCTTGACGGCAGAGACGCGGTTTTGCTCGGAATAGAAAAAATTATCGAGTTGAATTGGCAGGATGAATCCGCCATGCAGACTCTGATTTTTCATGAAATAGGCCACATATGGCATAAAACCTACGGGAATCTCTATCCCGAGGCTCGGTCAGAGGGCGAAAATTCACTGGTTCAGCTCTATCAAGAGGGACTTGCCATGGTCTGCGAGCATATTCTATGCCAAGATGACAGATACTATCATCAAAATCAAAACGGCTGGCTCGATTGGTGCAAGGAAAACGAAGCCGAAATAAAGCGTGAATATCTCCGACGCGTCGACAAAAATATCAGCACGCAGGATTTCTTCGGGGATTGGTGCAGCTACAAAAATCACAGCGACGTGGGCTATTATCTGGGCTGCGAGTTCGTCAAATATTTGCAACGGCAATACTCGCTTGTCGATATAGCAAGCCTCAATGTCAATCAGTTATATAATCATTTTAAGGAGTTTGCGTCGGCCGAATAAACGGACGGCAAGCAGCAAAAAAGCTTTTACATAGAAAGAGCGTACTGTTCGCGGCGTTTTTGATTATTTGAGATATCCGAATTATCCTGCCTATATGGGCTAATGTTATCATTCTGTTATCGGTATTGATAACACTCGCTCCGTAACTGTGGATAATAGCAATATGTTCCGATTCAGATTATAAGCGGTTTTGCTTAGAAAAGCAACACAATATATAACAAAGCAAACGTATTCCGATTCATCTCTTTTCCTATTAGCAACATATTGCGTTATCCCGCTTTTATTTCAATCGTTGTTTTAATACATCATAAAAATGTTCTGTCTTTTGCTGTTGACTTGCAAATTCGTAAATCGCATGATATTCTCTTTCTACGTCATTTCTTGCTGATACATATTCTCTAATATCCGTACTTTTCTTTAATCGAGGCCAATACTGTAAATAATCCGGCAAAGAAACATCTTCCTTCAAAAAAGTTGCCGTCGGCATATCCTTTTGTGCTGCCATACCAACTTCAAAGGGAACCCATTGCGAAAATTTTGTTATATTTGACATGACAACAATTATATCTGTACATTTATTCAAATTTGCACGTATATGATTAGTTAGCTCTTTACCATTCTCTGTTATAGAATTATCTAATACATCAAGATAGCAATCCACTTTGATTTCTTTTAATTCTTTCGCTATCAAATTCGCTGTCGCTGAATCTTGTAGCTTATGTGATATAAATATTTTCATTTTTTACCGCCTTATCTTCAATTACTACTACACATTCCGACGAATCCACTCCTCTAATGAGTCTCTTCTTTTAGCTACTACAGGAATATTTAAATTTGTAATATTTGAACTTGTACTATCAGTAATTTTAATAGCAACAACTGGTTTACCAATAGAAATAGCAAAACGTATCTCATCCATTGACATTCCATAATTATTAGCTGGTCGATTGGAACATACTACTACGCTTGCATATTTTATTTGTTTTTGAATTTGAGGGTCAACATTGTATCTTCTATCGATACTATCAAAAGGCGAACTACTCGGAACAGAATAGTCCCTCACATTAAATTTTGTCCTATCCAACAAAGCACTTATTTCTGAATAATCATTATTATTCCAACGATGCGGTATAAACACATTAATCATTTCAATTCCTCCTTTTTTTACAAAATTCAACCTAAAAACGTCTATCTTTTGACAGTTTCCAATAATGCAATCCTAATGCAGTTAGTTTACATGACTTATTTTCCATTGCTGCAAAATACATATGTTCCGTTCCCACAGGTTCCACAAGTCCAACGCTTTCAAATAATTGCAATTCTTTAAATACATTAACATGTTCAGCATCGGCATATGGCTCTATCACCTGATGTTCAATATTCAGTGCATTCGTGTATTCATACGATGGATCTAACTTAAACTCATCTGTTGGATTTTCAAAATATGTACTTAATTTTCTAAGTATACTCTTAGGAACCTTCGCCTGTATAGTTCGCAATGGCAAAAACTGAGAAATATTTGTTTTGAAAACTGGACGTTGTTGCCATGCACCTAATGATTGATCCACGAACGAATATAAACTTGCAGGTGTAATATTGCCACCAATATCAGCAGCTCCTCCCTTTAATCCTTGTATAAGCAATTCAGTAAATATGCCATGTTGTAGAGAACGCTTTTCCTCAGAAGTCTGCCATGACTGACTTGCTGCTATTATTGTTACGCCTTCTCCCAAAACAGAATTATTATTAAGTAATATAGATTCACCCATTTTAGCTGCAAAGCAACAGTCTAAAATAATAACCTTATTCTTGCAACGAGATTTATTGGCCATTTCCAATACATCTGTCATTTTAACGCCATAATTACTTCCCGAGAAGTCTGTAGTACAAAGATATCCACCATCTATATCTGCACCATGTCCCGAAAAATATAAAAGAGCTATATCTGCATCATCAGCAAATAATTTTCCGATAGCCGATATCAAATTGTTTTTTGAACAATTATCAATAATTGGAACCACTTCAAAATTAGGAGATCCATCCCCATTAGATTCTATCAATTCTTTCATTGCAATCGCATCATTATTGCACCACTCTAATTCACGGCCCGGATAGTTATTTAAACCAACTATTAACGCTTTTTTCATTACCTGATTCATCTCCTTTCATAAACTTGCTTTTATATAGCTACACCATATTGGTCAAAAATCCATGTTTGACCTGTCTCAATCATTTTAATCAAATATTTTGCCTTAACCTCTTCTAAAAACTCATTAATTGCATCTGGATGATTTTTTAAAAACCATTTTATATGATTTTCAATATAATCAATTCTAATCTTAGCATCATTCAAATCATTAGGACATCTTTTCATTTTTTCATCAATACTGTCAAATCCCGAAAATGGTTCATTTAGTCGTTCCTTAGTCATTTGAATATACTCAGGATTAATATCGATTCCTATACTTCTTCTATTCAGTTGTTGACAAACCCTCAAGCAAGTCCCCGATCCAACAAATGGATCTACAACCAAATCTCCCTCTTCGCTTGATGCTAAAATCATTCTTTCATATAATCCCTCCGGCTTTTGAGTTGGATGTTTTTTTCGATTTTTATTACAATAATGCATATGTGAAAACTCCCACACATTTCCCGGATTAGCTCCACGCATATTATTAACTGAGCGATAATATTTTTGCGGAACACGAATCGAATCTAAGTTAAATAAAAATTTCTTGGGATTTTTTGTAAACATTAATATATCATCATGTCTTGGACTAAATCCTTTAGTTTTTCCAATTCCTTGTGTATAAAACCATGTAATCCAACTATTAAATGTCATTCCCAATTCTTGTTCTAAAATTGTGTATATATATGAGATATATTTCATGCCCATAAAAACATATATTGTCCCATCTGGTTTTAAAACTCTTTTCGCTTCGTTTAGCCATATTCTACTAAACTCAATATAATCTTCAAATTCCAGCTTATCTTGACTTGTACCATAATCTTTATTTAAATTATACGGAGGATCTGTCACAATTAAATCCACACTATCATTCTCTAATTTGCAAAGTTCCTCAACAACATCTCCGCAAATCGCATTCAATTTTTTATCCATTTATTTTTTTTAGCCTCTCTATAAAAATCATCAATACTTCTTCTTGAACTATGTAAATACTTACTATCTAACAATTTACACATTTCCCAAGTTGTCCTATATTGATATGTGACATAATGTATATCTTTAATTTGAATTTGTCCCGTTCCTAATGCTGGATTATAATTAATGTCTGCATCACTAATATATTTTAAATCATATGCATTATAATCAACAATTTCCATTATTCCATCCATCAGTTTTGTACGTTCATTTCTTTGAACATATACTTTATGTTTAATTGACAAAATTATAAACATAAAATCCGGATCCTTAACATAAGCAGTTCTTATTCTGCTAAAACTCGTGATATTCGGACCTTTACCACTATTAGGAATATCATTTGCAGTCGCTTTTACATCTACATTTCCTGTTATTGATTTATCGTCTTTTTTAAATTGCAAGATTATATCTGCCATTCCAAGGCGTTCTTGAGCCTCTACATTTACAAGTCGATACGGATTATCCATATCATCCCTTATCCCTGCAAACACTTCTCCAGCCCAAGCTTCAATCATGGGGCCTGCAATTTTATTTATATTTTCTAATGGAAGTCCCATGCGTAAGTTAGTATTAATGACAATCTTATTGTCACCCATTTCTTTTTGTCTATCAAGAATTAAATTCATCTGTCTAATTACAAACTCACTATTTTCTTTATAATCAGGCGATTCTACCGGTACTTTAAAAATCATATCTTCATATTGCATTTTATTTTTTTCTTTCTCCATTCCGTTATAGATCATTTTATATTTAGCTTACAAATTCCATAATATCCCCAATATTGCAATTGAGAACCAAACATACCTTATATAGACTTTCTAAGGAAACATTTTCCCCTTTTCCCATTTTAGCTAATACATTAAAACTGATTCCAGCCATTTCTTTTAAATCTGTTCGATTCAATCCTTTATCAATTAATAGTTTCCATAATTTATCATAACATACCGACATATCATTTCTCCCAATGTGTTATTTCCTATGTTTATATTAGGATACCATATTTCACCTCATACCTCAAGATATTCTCCCGAAAAAATGAGATTTTACAGAACATACTTTCTGTCCATTATAACTTGTAAAGTAGAGAGCAAGCCATTTTCCGACTTGCTCCCCATCATGTTATTTTTACTGATAAATCATCTCTTTATCCACAATCTCCCTTGCACACGCCTGTATGTTATTCATTCTACCTACCCATTCTAATGCGTTATCAACCTTTAACTGTTCGGTAATTCCTTGTGCCTGTTTCATCTGCTCTACAATCCTTTCAAAACGTTCCTGTGCCTGTTCCTCTATATCTGCCAGATAACTGTTCAATCCGCCATTCATCAGCAGATCCAGATATACAGTCCTGCGGTATTCCTTCAAATACTGTAAATGTCTTTGTCCCCATACTCCGACAAATCTCGGTTCTTCTTCCTCCGGCAAGGTAAGGTTGGGGATAAAGTAATCTCCACATCTTACATAAGTGCCGCCCATTTTTTCAAAAATTGTTTTCTTCATTTTCTGTTCCACCTTTCTCATCGTTCTCTGTCCATAGATTTCTTCTTTGCTGACTGTTTTGGCTGTTGTCTGATTTCCTGTTGGTAACGGTGCAATTTTTTCCGTATGCTTGCCTTTTTCGGCGGTTCTGATGAATGCCCTTCCTTCTGTTCTGTCTGATTTTCCCATTCCCACAGCTCCTCATTGTATTCCCGAATCAACTTTTCCGATTTCTGATATATCTTTGCGAATGACTGAACATCTGGATACCCTGCCTGTTTTACAGTCTGCTCCATATCTGTGTGGATACGTTTCTCCTGTTTCTCTGCCTGTTCAATTTTTCCCTCTATGGATTTTCGTGCTTTTCCTTTGAAAAATCCCGTTGTCTCGGAAAGCTGTTTCTTCAATGAGGAAATCTCCTGCTGTGCTGACTTCACCGCCTGTGACTGCTTCTGAAGTTTCTCCATCAGCTTCCGCATATCATTCCATTCCTGTAAATCAATCTTTGGCACTGGCTTCGGCGGCAGCTTAAATTTGAAAATCATTTCCTGTAAGAAGTCTTTTGCCCCTCGGATAATCTGCTGAAACATATCCGGTAGCCATCCATGTGTCCGTATAGATTGCATTGTTTTATTCGTGATTTTCTCCCGCTTGACAGCTAAAATATCTTCTTCGGGAACGCCCTCGACTAATGCTACATCTACCGTCCGATTCCATTCCTGCCTTGCCGCATTATCTGTCCGTATCTCTGCTTCTTTCGGATTGTTCTTCCCGATTTTCTTGGTTGCTAGATATACGCCACCCTGCTGAAATACAGACAGCTTTTCGGATTCTTCTTTCACATGACTGTTGATGATTTCCGTAAACATCTCCTTGACTTCTTTGGTAAAAGCATCGCTCTTAAACCATTCATCTTTCTTTGTAAAAATGTGGCTCTCATAAACTTCCCCTTTTGGAATAATGCTGCATCCTGCCCGAAGATTTCCCTGCTCATCCAAAATCTCTTTCTTCGTGCGTCTGTGCTTGCCCTGCTCATCATAAAACATATTTCTGGTAGCAATTTTCACTTCTGGATGTTCCAGCATTTTCCGTTCGCTGAATACGAGGTGGATATGGTAATTAGTCATTTTTTTGTTATGGTGAAGTGCCGCACTGCATTCCACACCGTATCTTTTATGAAAGCTGTCTGCAAAAAGCCTTACCACATCATCTGCCTTATACTCAACAAAACTTTCAGGAAGTGCAATGATAAACTCCCGTCCTTCAATACATTTCCCCAATGTTCCACTTGCCTTAAAATCCAACTGATTCTCTCTCGCAAGATTCTTCCAGAACTCCGGTGTTGCTCCCTCCGTCTGATAGGTCGCATAGAGATGTTCCTGTCTTTTCGGATTGGAAATATAATCAATTCTTCCTGCCACATCAGACAGCTTGTTTTGTCTGATAAATGAATGTCTGCCTATAAGCATTCTCCTTTCCCGGCTCTCGCCTGCTTTGCTGTGAGTAGGTGCATAGGCACCTGTTTACGAACTAATTGCCGTTTCCGGCACAGCTCCCGGCAGGGCGAAATACACAGAGCATAAACGAAGTTTGTGCGATGGGTGTATTTCGCTCTCAAACGCCGAGGGCTTTATAAGGTGCTACCTTTCTCTACCATGTTTCGGCTTATGCTTTTCATCTTGGGCGTATCCGCCCTTTCTATTTGCCCGTATCCGGGCTTATTTTTTTATTCCTGACAGCAAACCGATTCTTTATTTTCTGTCTGATTTATCCCGGTATCCTTGCCCGTACATATTCCAGATCGCCGCAATATGGCGTTCCTACCAGATACCATTCCATTGCAGGATTCATCTCCATCCTTGTCCGTACCCACTGGTCATCCACCAGAACTTCCATACACTCTCCGCAGTGAAATCCTGTATCAATCCATAAGTCCATTGACAGTAATCCATATCTGCCATTTTCACAGTTATAACCTAATCTTCCTTCTCTCATTGCATAATTCTCCTTTCCAAATTTCTCCTTGTCTATGATTAACAGGGGCGTGCCACGCTCCTGTTCTTATCATCAAGGAAGAATTACCATCGGAAACTCTCCGACACTCCACGTCTGTCCAGATATTCCTTTCTCGCCCGTTCCCGTTCTTCCTCTGTCGGGGCTGTTTTGAATTTTCCGTACAGATCACGCATGACCATTCTGTCTAATTTCTTCTCTAACCCCTGTTTAATTTCTTTCTCGCAGCTTTCATCCTCAACCAAATGAAAGCGGAGCAACTGCATAAACAATTCCTGTGATATTTGCACATTTCCCATCTCATCCATCCTTTCCGTGACAGTATGTGACGGTATGTGACAGTCGTGACGGTTATTTGGATACCGCCCCGCTGTCAAAAATACCGTCACAACCGTCACGTACTGTCACGCATTCTCTGTATTGTCTTTCCAGAGCCTTAGTTTTCGTCCCTCATGGACACGCTCACTCCGAAAGAGAATCCCATGCTCTGCATACAATCTACCTGCAAGAACATTCAGCTTTCTTGTGATAACATGAGGTTGAATGTCCACATTTATCAGTGCAACAAGAGCTGTTGGCGAACCTTCCCAGTAAGGATTGTCCTTCCTAACAAGCTCCGCAATCTCGTCCAGTAACGGCTCCGGCGGTTCTTTCCATAACTCCGTTTCTGCCTTTTGCAAATCCCACAACAAGGTTTCTGTATTGCGGATCAGATACAGCTTCTGGTCTTGCTGATCTCTGCCCGATACTTCCAGTGTTGCGGCATTGCCTGTCCGCTTTTCTTTCTGAAGAAGAAACGCTCCGTCTGCCGCCCCAAGCAGTCCGCTTGTCCCGGAAATCATGTCAAACTTATCATCCGCATTCTGCTTTCTTGTATGGTGTACGAGCAACAGACAAAGCCCATGAGCATCTGCAAAACTTTTCAGTCTTGCCATAATCTGATAGTCATTTGCGTAACTGTAATTATCCCCACCAACCTCACGCACTTTCTGAAGCGTATCAATGATAATCAGCTTCGTGTCCTTATGCTCTGCCACAAATCCTGCAAGCTGTTCATCCAGTCCATTTCCAAGCTGACTGGCGGAGACAGAGAAGTAAAGATTATCGGTGCTTTCTGTCCCGAACATCCGGTACAGACGTTCCTGCAAGCGGCGGTAATCGTCCTCAAGTGCCAGATACAGCACCGTTCCTTTTCGGGTGGGATAATTCCAAAGCGGTGTGCCTGTACTGACATGGTAGGCAAGCTGTGCCATCAGAAAACTCTTTCCCAGTTTGGGCGAACCTGCAAAGATATAAGTGCCGGGGTAGAGCAGTCCGTCAATCAACGGTTGCTTACTCCGATACTGTGTATCAAACAGTTCATTCATGGAAATTGTCTGGAGATAGGATGGGTCTGATCGCAACTGCATTTCTCTCTGCAATTCCTCAAAAGTCTTGATATTTCCACCATTCTCGGATATACTACTTGTAGATTTTTTTGAAATCGGCTGCTCCGTATCTGCGCCAACAGATACATCCGGGGCAGTCTTTTCTTTTTTATTTTCCATCCGTATCCTCTCCTTTCAGACCGCCCAGAATAACAGCGATCAGTTCAATAACATTCAGCAGTTCTTCATCCACACCGTTTTCTGCTTCAATTCGTTTCAATTCTGTGAGGACAGCGGCAAGTTCCGTTTTGAGTGCCTTGAATACTCTCGGATTGCCCTGCACCACTACATCCTGATTCAGACAACGGCGATAGCAGTATTCCTGCTTCGGCAGTCCTGATAAGGCAACAGCCTTATTGATGAGTTCATTTTCTTCGGGTGATACCCGAAACCCTACCGTAATGTTTCTCCAACGGTTTTTGTTATCTCTGTTCTTAGCTGACATTTTCAAATTCTCCTTTCCCTAAATCGTCTAATCTATCTGCCATTTCCGTCTGCTTTGACGGGAACAGATGAGCGTACTGGTAAGTGATGTCGATACTTTCATGCCCTACACGGTCTGCAATCGCCACTGCTGAAAATCCCATATCAATCAACAGGCTGATGTGGCTGTGGCGTAAATCATGGATACGGATTCGCTTTACGCCTGTGGCTTTTGCCCCTCTGTCCATCTCATGATGAAGATAACTCTTTGTGACCGTAAAAATTCGGTCTTTCTTCTTCAATCCGTAAAGCATCTGCAAATATTCCTGCATTTCTTCACAAAGGAACTTCGGCATTTTGATGATGCGGTTACTTTTCTTTGTTTTCGGTGTGGTAATCACATCTTCTCCGTGTAATCGCTGATAGGACTTGTTGATTCTGACCGTTTCTTTTTCAAAATCAAAGTCAGCGGCGGTCAGTGCCAGCAATTCTCCTTCACGGATACCGCACCAGTAGAGCATTTCAAAAGCGTAAAAGGAAACAGGCTTGTCCATCATCTCAAATGAGAATTTCTTGTATTCTTCTTTCGTCCAGAACAGCATTTCCTTGTGTTCCTCACTTCCCATATTTCCCGCTTTGGCGGCAGGATTGGAACGCAGCTCATAATACCGCACCGCATGATTAAAAATAGCGGACAACTGATTGTGCAGCGTTTTCAGATAGGTCTGTGAATATGGCTTTTTCTTCTCATCTCGATAGGCAAGCATTTCATTCTGCCATGCGATAACTTCTTTTGTAGAAATCTCGCTGATTTTCAGCTTGCCGAAATAAGGTAAAATCTTTGTGCGGATGATATGCTCCTTTGTCAGCCATGTGTTCTCTTTCAGACGGCTTTTCATATCCCGGATATACAGTTCGGTAAAGGCTTCAAAACTCATATCCATATCAGAGGAATTCTGCAACTGGAACATTCGTTCCCATTCCTGTGCTTCTTTCTTGGTAGCAAATCCACGCTTGCATTTTTGCTTACGCTCGCCTTTCCAGTTGACATATCTCGCCATCACATACCATGTTCCATTGTCCTCGTTTTTGAATACCGGCATTATTCGTCCCCCTTTCCTGCTCCATAGAGCCTTTCATAGAAATATTGACGGTTTACCCGTCCTGAAATGGTAATAAAGCCTTTTGCTTTCAGTTCCTCATTCAACTGACGGATTAGCTTGTAAGCATACGGCTTTGATACGCTTAGTTCCTGTGCCACTTCTTCGGCACAAATAAATCTGTTTTTCATATAATCAACCCTTTCTTTCGTTTTTATTGCCGTTCTATCCGAATGAAGTTCCAGCAGGTATTCCTTGTTCGGCACTGTGCTGTCCCGATATACCGTAGTAGATCAGGCGCTTGCTGTCTGGCAAGTTCTTGGATGTTTATACTGTTCGGACGGTCATTTCGTTTTATTAAACTTATCTGCTTAATTTTGAACTTATTATACTAAGCATATTTGCTTGTGTCAAGTGGCTTTTCGGAAAACATTAAACTTTTTTGCTTTGTATTATCTTGACTTCTCTTAAACATATCTGCTATACTCATTGTAAAATACATACAAGGAGTGGACACGTTATGGCGATTGGAGAAAGAATACATTTTTTTCGCATTCTGCGTGGGATGACACAGAAATATCTTGGTACGATTGTCGGCTTTCCTGAGCGAAGTGCCGATGTACGTTTAGCACAATACGAAACTGGAACAAGAAAACCGAAGGCAGAACTTACTGCTGCACTGGCACAGGCTCTTGATGTTTCTCCTCATGCCCTCGATGTGCCTGATATTGACAGCTATATCGGACTGATGCACACTTTATTTACCCTTGAAGATTTGTACGGTCTGACTGTCAGTGAATCAGCAGACGGAGAAATCTGTCTGAAAGTGGATACTTCCAAAGGCAAAGACGCTCACGAACTCCGGAAAATGCTGTACGCCTGGAAAGAGCAGGCTGACAAGCTATCTTCTGAAGAAATCAGTAAAGACAAATACGATGAGTGGCGTTACCATTACCCGGAATTTGATACCACGCAAATTTGGGCGAAAGTTCCTTCGCAGGAACTTAGTGCCGCTATGGTTGAAGCCTTCAAAGACAAACTCAAAACCGATGATTGAAAGCAGGTGTACTATGGCGTCAAGTAAAGATTATTTAACCTTTGTACTAGAACAGCTATCCGATTTGGACAGCATCTCCTATCGGGCAATGATGGGCGAGTACATTCTCTACTACCGTGACAAAATCGTTGGCGGTATTTACGATGACCGCTTACTTGTAAAACCTGTATCCTCTGCCATTTCCCTTATGCCAACAGCAACTTACGAATTACCCTATGAGGGAGCAAAGGAAATGCTTTTAGTCGACGATGTTGACAGCAGGGAATTTCTTTGCAACCTGTTTCTGTCTATGTACGATGAACTTCCTGCACCAAAGAAAAAGAAAACCACCTCCAAAAAATAGCGACAAAAAGCCCTTAGCCATGAGTTTTATACCCACAGCTAAGGGCTTCGTTTATAATATGGATTTATTTGTTGCACAACCACCTGTCAATCATTCTCTAGCCCAAAAACCACTGGATTACAAGAATAATGGCTCTCATGCAACTGTTATCAATTTGTTATCAAAAGACTTCTTGAAGTGCTGCAAACCCGCATAAATACTGGATTCTTAAAGCATTCCAAATTACTCCAGCTCAATTGTTCCGATCGGCTTGGGGGTGAGATCCATTACGACGCGGTTGATACCTTCGACCTCGTGGGTGATGCGGTCGGTGATATGATGCAGGAGGGCGTAGGGGATCTCCTCGATGGTGGCGGTCATGGCGTCGGTGGTGTTCACCGCGCGGATGATTGCCGGCCAGCCCTCATAGCGCTTGCCGTCGCGCACGCCGACGCTCTTGAAGTCGGGCACGGCGATGAAATACTGCCAGACCTTGCCGGCAAGGCCGTTCTTGTCGAACTCCTCTCTGAGGATAGCGTCGGCCTCTCTCAGGGCGTTCAGGCGGTCTCTCGTTATCGCGCCGAGACAGCGTACTCCGAGTCCGGGACCCGGGAACGGCTGACGGTATACCATGCTGTGCGGCAGGCCGAGCGCCTCGCCGACAACACGGACTTCATCTTTGAAGAGCAGCTTTACGGGCTCGACAAGCTCCATTTTCATGTCCTCCGGCAGGCCGCCGACATTGTGGTGAGCCTTTACGCCGTGGGATTCGAGGATGTCGGGATATATCGTTCCCTGTGCAAGGAACTCGATGCCCTCAAGCTTCGACGCCTCTTCGTCAAAGACCTTGATGAACTCGCCGCCGATTATCTTTCTCTTCTTCTCTGGGTCGCTGACTCCGGCAAGGAGATCGAGGAAGCGGTCGGTCGCGTCGATATAGACGAGGTTCGCGTCCATCTGGTTTCTGAAAACCTCGATGACCTGCTCGCTCTCGCCCTTGCGCATGAGTCCGTGGTTGACATGGACGCAGACCAGCTGCTTGCCTATCGCGCGGATAAGCAGCGCCGCAACTACGGACGAGTCAACTCCGCCGGACAGCGCCAGCAGGACTCTCTTGTCGCCGACCTGCTCGCGTACGGCAGCGACCTGCTCTTCGATGAACTTGTTCGCAAGCTCGGGGGTAGTGATGCGTTCCATGGATTCGGGACGTACATTACTGCTCATGGTTTGTTCTCCTTGTGAATTTTATTCCCATTCCACCGTTGCCGGGGGCTTTGTAGTGACATCGTAGACTACGCGGTTGACTCCCTTGACCTCGTTGGTGATGCGGTTCGAGACCTTTGCGAGCACATCAAACGGGATGCGCGCCCAGTCTGCGGTCATGAAGTCGTCTGTGGTCACTGCGCGCAGCGCGATAAGGCTGTCGTAGGTTCTCGCGTCGCCCATAACGCCGACGCTGTGGACGTTGGTGAGCACCGCGAAATACTGGTTGATGTCGCGGTCGATGCCGGCGATTTTGACTTCCTCGCGGAAGATAGCGTCCGCATCCTTGAGAATATTGAGCTTCTCCTCGGTGATGTCGCCGAGGATACGCACGGCAAGTCCGGGACCCGGGAACGGCTGACGCCAGACAAGATCCTCGGGGATACCGAGCTCGAGTCCGACCTTGCGGACCTCGTCTTTAAACAGGTCGCGCAGGGGCTCTATGAGCTCATCGAAATCGATGTGGTCGGGCAGTCCGCCGACATTGTGGTGGCTCTTGATGACCGCCGCGTCGCCCACGCCGCTCTCGATAACATCGGGATATATTGTGCCCTGAACGAAGAAATTCATCCTGCCGAGCCTCTTGCTCTCGTCTTCAAAGACGCGGATAAACTCCTCGCCGATAATTTTTCTCTTCTTCTCCGGCTCGGTCACGCCTGCGAGCTTGGTGAGGAAACGCTCCCGGGCGTTGACTCTGACGAGCTTCATGTCAAAACGCTCGCGGAAGATGTGCTCGACCTCGTCGCCCTCGTTCTTTCTGAGCAGACCGTGGTCAACGAAAACGCAGGTCAGCTGCTTGCCGACCGCTCTGTGCAGGAGCACGGCTGCAACGGAGCTGTCGACTCCGCCGGACATGGCGCAGAGCACGGTCTTGTCGCCTATCTTCTCGCGCAGGTGCTTTACCTGCTCTTCGACGAAGCTTGACATGACCCAGTCGCCCTTACAGCCACAGATATCAAAGAGGAATGTTTTGAATATCTCCTCGCCGTACTGCGTATGCATGACCTCGGGATGGAACTGAACGGCGTAGATTTTCTTCTCATCGTTCTCCATCGCCGCGCAGGGGCAGTCGCGCGTGACGGCAGTCACTTTGTAGCCCTCGGGCGGGTTGCTGATATAGTCCGTGTGGCTCATCCAGCAGACGCTCGTATCCTCGGGGATATTTCTGAGCAGTCGGCTGTCCTTGCTGCGGGTCATATCTATCTTGCCGTATTCGCTCTTCGAGCCGCTCGTTTTGACAACGCCGCCCGCCATATATGCGATAAGCTGAGCGCCGTAGCAGATGCCGAGCACGGGGATGCCCGCGTCGAGTATCTCGGGCGAATAGTGGGGCGAGCTCTCGTCATAGACGCTGTTGGGGCCGCCCGTGAATATTATTCCGACATAGCCCGCCGCCTTTATCTCGTCGACGGTTATGCGGCTGTACGGTTTTATCTCGGCGTAGACATTGTGCTCTCTGACGCGGCGCGCGATGAGCTGATTGTACTGGCCGCCGAAGTCCAGCACGAGAACTTTCTCATGATTGTCCTGCATGATATCCACCCTTTTTTATCTGACTATAATCTCTTCTCTTCTCGGTCCGTTGGAAACGAGCTTTATCGGCACGCCGATCTCCTTCTCGATGAAAAGGACATAGTCCTGAGCCTCCTTGGGAAGCTTGTCAAACTCTCTTATGCCGCGGATGTCGCACTTGAAGCCGGGCATGGTGACATAGACGGGCTTTGCCTTTTTCAGGCGCGAGGTGACAGGGAAGTCCTTTGTGACTTCGCCGTCTATCTCATAGCCGACGCAGAGCTTTATCTCGTCGAGATACGACAGGCAGTCGAGCGCGGTGAGCGCGACCTGAGTTGCGCCCTGAGCCTCGCAGCCGTAGCGGGTCGCGACGCAGTCAAACCAGCCCATGCGGCGCGGTCTGCCGGTCGTTGCGCCGTATTCGCCGGCGTCGCCGCCGTGGTTTCTCATCTTGTCCGCCTCTTCGCCGAAAATCTCGCTGACGAACTCTCCCGCTCCCACGGCGCTCGAATACGCCTTGGTGACGGTGATTATCTCCTTTATTTCATAGGGCGCGATGCCTGCGCCGACAGCGCCGAAGCCCGCGAGGGTAGACGACGATGTGACCATGGGATAGATGCCGAAATCGGGATCCTTCAGAGAGCCTAACTGACCCTCAAGAAGAATGTTCTTGCCGTCCTTGACAGCCTGGCGGATGATCTTGCCGGTGTCCGCGACATAGGGTCTGACCATCTCGCGAAGCTTCATCATGTGGTCGAACAGCTCGTCCACATCGAGAGTCGGCTTGTGATAGACATGCTCGAGCAGCAGATTCTTCACTTCGCAGACTCTTTCGAGCTTCTCTCTGAGATATTCCTCATCGAACAGCTCACAGACCTGGAAGCCGATCTTCGCATACTTGTCCGAATAGAACGGAGCGATACCGCTCTTTGTCGAGCCGAATTTTTTATCCTTGAGGCGCTCCTCCTCATAGGTGTCGAGCATAACATGATAAGGCATCATGATCTGCGCGCGCTCGGAAACGAGGATATTGGGCTGCGGCACGCCTGCCGAAGTGACATGCTCGATCTCCTTGACGAGCTTCTCGATATCGAGAGCCACGCCGTTGCCGATGATGTTGACCGTGCCGGGCTGGCACACGCCTGACGGCAGAAGATGGAGCGCGAACTTGCCGTAGTCGTTGATTATCGTATGTCCTGCATTGGCGCCGCCCTGAAAACGAATGACCATGTCCGCCTGGGAGGCAAACATATCGGTAATCTTACCTTTGCCCTCATCGCCCCAGTTGGCACCCACAATTGCTCTGACCATACTTAAACGCACCTCCGAAAAATCAAATACACTTAATTATATATTATCGCCCGCGCGGTGTCAATGAGCCGAAGGGCTCAAAGGGTCGAATTTTGCGGCTTCTCAATTGATTTTATTGGTTATTGTGGTATAATATAAAATGGTATAATTCAAAATTAAAATGTTTTCGCATTCGATATTAAAATCGCCTTTTTCGGCACACAATAATCACGAATATCTGTGAAAGGACTGTGTTAAATGAAGAGACGAAGATTTTTAAGCCTCGCGCTCGCGCTGATGCTCATTATCTCGCTGTGCGCGTGCAAAACGAAAGTTGTTGACGACAGCACGGACGCCACCCACGGCAACGCGCCCGTTACGGGTCAGAAGCGCGACGAGACAACGACTGCGCCGCAGACCACAAAAGCTCCGCAGACGACAAAAGCGACGGAGAGCACAACTTTGGCTCAGCGCAAAACGGAGAAAGGCAAGCTCGATCCGAACACCGGAACGTACACCGGGCTCTCCCCGCTGCCGAAGATAAAGCTGACCGCAACCGATCCGCAGAATACGCGCGGACTCTCGACCGCGACGGTCGGATACAGCTACGGCGTATCCAAAAACGGCGTTCCGCACCAGAACTCGACGAACGCGCAGAAATATTTCGACGAGAAGGGCTTCAACGCCGTCTCGATAGACATGAAGACGAAAGAAAAGGTTCTCTATCTCACCTTTGACTGCGGCTGGGAGAACGGATACACAACGACCGTGCTCGACATTCTCAAGCAGAAGAACGTACCCGCCGCATTTTTCTGCACGCTCTCGAATATTAAGGCAGAACCCGGACTTATCGCAAGAATGATAAACGAAGGGCACATCGTCGGCAATCATTCGACAACCCACCCCGATTTCTCGAAGATAAGCCGTGAGAAGATGGCGACGGAAATCGAGACCTGTGACAACTACCTGCGCGAAAAGTTCGGCTATTCCTCGCCGTATTTCCGCTTCCCGATGGGGTCATATTCCGCCTCGGCGCTCGACCTCGTTTCCTCGCTCGGATATAAATCCGTGTTCTGGTCAGTAGCCTACGCCGACTGGGATGTCAACGACACAAAAGGCAAGCAGTACGCTTTCGACACGGTGACCTCGCGCCTGCATCCGGGCGCGGTTATACTGCTCCACTCCGTCTCGCCCGACAATGCCGCCGCCCTCGGCGATATCATCGACTGGGCGCGCAAGCAGGGCTACGAGTTCCGCTCGCTCGAACAGCTGCCGAATTAAAGATAAAATAAAACACAAAACCGCCTCCGATTCGGGGGCGGTTCAGTCTGTCGAAAAAGTCTGTCATCGCACGGACTCAAGGCTCCCCTGTGTAAGGGGAGCAGTCACGGCTAAGCCGTGACTGA
>ENA-OZIL01000027-OZIL01000027.1-human-gut-metagenome-genome-assembly--contig:-NODE-27-length-86813-cov-8.899848_pt1 | contig 86813 bp, 106 predicted proteins | sample MGYA00244057_ERZ653706 | MGnify/ENA primary metagenome ERZ653706 (study PRJEB26926, sample SAMN06165266) | human gut metagenome | biome: ENVO:00009003; feature: ENVO:2100002; material: ENVO:00002003...
ACGTCCGCAAGGCCATCGGAAAGTAATCACCAAAAGCCCGGGGCGGCCCTCCGTCCCGGGCCTCATTTTTGAAAGGAGTTTGCACCATGAGCGTTGACACCAAAGTGACCCCCATCCCCGCTGACGCCTTTTCCGTGGAGGAGAAGACCGGCGACACCCCCGCCGTGAACGAGGCCGAGTTTGCCGCCGCCGAGGCCGCGGCCAAGGCCAAGGCCGAGCAGGGGAATGCCTCCGCCTATGTCCACAAGCTCAAGAAGCCCTTTACCTTCGAGGGCTGCACCATCGAGGAGCTGTCCTTTGACTTCGACCGGCTGACCGGCAACGACAGCCTTGCCATCGAAGACGAGCTCCAGTCCATGAACAAGCCCGTCATCGTCCCCACCTTCTCCGGCCAGTACCTGATCCGCATGGCCGCCCGCGCCTGCACCACCACCCTCACCACCCCGGACGGGAGGACCCGGCGCATCGGCGCGGACGTCATCCAGGCGCTGCCCATCGGCGACTACAACCGAATCCGGTCGAAGGCGCGGACTTTTTTGCTGGCCTCGGAGCTGTAACCTGCGACGGCGGGGCATGGCTCCGAAAACAGTGCCTTATCATGGCGCAGAACAACAACACGCCGGTTTCCTACTGGGCCGCGCTCCCCTTGTCCTCGCTGACGAAATGGATCAAGGCCAGTAACCTGCTTGTGGAAGAACAGCGGGCCAAGCGCCCGAAAAAAGCGCCGCGGCCGGTCGTCATCCGGCGCGGCAGACGATGACCCGAAGGGAGGGACAACATGGCAAGCCGCAAAGAGTATGAGATGCTATTCCAGCTGAACGCACAGCTGGGCGGCAGCTACAACAAAACCTTCAAGGCCGCCCAGGACGAGCTGGCGGCCATGCAGAAAGAGATACAGTCCCTCTCCAAAACGCAGGCGGACATCACCGCCTACCAGAAGCAGCAGACGGCGGTGGAGAACACCCGGAAGCGCCTGGAGCTCCTTCAGCAGCAGTACGACAACATCCAGAAAGAGATCCAGCAGACGGGGGAATTTTCCGCCGACCTGCAAAATAAGCTGCTCGCCAAGCAGCAGCAGATCGACAAGACCACCTCCTCCCTGAATCGGCAGACCGAGAAGCTGGATGAGATGGGCGACGCTTTGAAAGAGGCCGGGGTCGACATGGACGACCTCGGCCAGAGCTCCGCCCAGCTCACCAACCGCATCGACGCGCTGAAAAAGGAACAGGAGGAGGTCGCCGAGGGCGCGCAGACCTTCGGGAACAAGGCGAGCCAGGCATTCAGCACCGTCCACGAGGCAATCGTGGCAGCGGGCATCGCCACCGCTCTGAAAGAGGTCTATGAGTACTTCGCGGACTGCGCCCAGGCGTCTATGGACTTCGAGTCGGCGATGACCGGCGTGGCCAAGACCACCGACCTCACCGACGACGAGCTGTCCGCCATGTCGGACGCCATCAAGGAGATGTCCACGGAGATCCCCGCGACGACCGAGGAGCTGGCGGCCATCGCCGAATCCGCCGGCCAGCTGGGCATCCACAAGGAGTCCCTGCTGGACTTCACGGAAATCATGGCCATGCTGGGCACATCGACCAACATGACCGCGGACGAAGCGGCCACCAGCCTCTCCCGTCTGGCGAACATCACCGGGATGTCCCAGGAGGACTTTGACCGGCTGGGCGCTACCATCGTTGACCTGGGCAACAACCTGGCGACGACGGAAAAAGAGATCGTGGACATGAGTATGCGCATCGCCGGTGCCGGCGCACAGGTCGGCATGACTGAGGCGGAGATCATGTCTTTCTCCGGCGCCCTGTCCTCTGTCGGCATCGAGGCCGAGGCCGGCGGCTCCGCATTCTCCACACTGATCTCCAATATGTCGCTCGCCGTCCAGCAGGGAGGCGACGGGCTGGAGCAGTTCGCGGACGTGGCGGGTATGTCCGCCTCTGAATTTGCCGCGGCCTTTGAAGAGGACGCGGCCGGGGCCATCATCCAGTTTATCCAGGGCCTCGGCAACATGGAATCCGAGGGACGCAGCGCAATCGCCGTTCTGGACGACATGGGCCTGTCCGACATCCGTATGCGTGACGCCCTGCTCCGTGCGGCCGGCGCCAGCGACGTGTTCACCAACGCCCTGCAGATCGGCAGCAACGCCTGGGATGAAAACACCGCCCTGGTCAACGAGGCCACAAAGCGGTATGCCACCACCCAGAGCCAGCTGACCATGATGCAGAACGCCTACAAGAACCTGAAGGTGGCCATCGGCGACGCCTACACCCCGGCGCTCCAGAAAGCCTACTCCGTGGGCACCCAGGTCCTCAATGCGGTTTCCCAGTTCGTCAAACAGAATCCGGCCCTGGTCAACGCCATCACCGCCTTTGTGGGTGTGCTGGGCGCCGTGACTATCGCACTAACCGCATATACGGCAGTTGTGAAGATTGCAAATGCTGCAACTGCGGCCTTTGCCACTGTGTCGAATGTGGCCCTCGGTCCTATTTTTGCGGTGACTGCGGCGGTGGCCGCCGTTACTGCCGGTATAGTTGCGCTTGCTACTGCGGCCGCCAATGACGCCGTTCCCTCTGTGGACGAGCTGACCCAGGCGGCCCAGGGAATGCGGGAAGCGATGGACGAGGCCAACGCCACCTACGACGATACGGTTTCCTCCACGCTGGCGGCCGCCGGTGTGGCAGATACCTACATCGCCAAGCTGGAGGAGATGGAGGCCGCCGGCGTCCGCACCGAGGAGGAGCACCGGCAGTATCACAACACCCTGGCCCTGCTCTGCCAGGTGGTGCCTGACCTCGCCAACTACATCGACCTCGAGACAGACACCATCGAGGGCGGCACCGCCGCGCTCCGGGCGAATACTGAGGCATGGAAGCAGAACGCCATGCAGCAGGCCTACCAGGAGCAGCTGACCGCCCTGTATAGCCAGTACTCCGCCGTGCTGATCGAGGCCGAGGAGAACAGCATCGGGCTCACCAAGGCGCAGTATGACCTTGAGGCGGCCGAGAAGAAGCAGACCGACACCTTCAACCGAATGAACGAGTTGATGGAGGAGGCCAACGCCGAGGCCCAGGCTTACAGCGAGGAGTACGGCGTGTGGGCCGATGCCACGACCTTCTTGACCCAGGAATACTACGACCTCCAGGACTCCATCTACGACATCAACGACGAAATCTGGACGGCCCAGGACACCATCGACGCCTACACCAAGGCCATCGAGGAGGACCAGGAAGCAGTCGCCGCCGCCGAGGAGGAAATCGCGCTGGCGGAGGAGGCGGTGCAAAACCTTACCGCCGCCACCCAGGACGGCGGAGACGCCGCCACCGAGGCGGCCGCCCAGGAACAGGAGCTCCAGACCGCCATTACCGGCGTGAAGGAGGAAATCAACGCCCTTGTGACCGCCTACACCGAGGCATACGACGCCGCCCTGGAGAGCATATCGGGACAGTACCAGCTCTGGGACGAGGCCGCAGGTGTCGTTGCAACGAGCGCGGGCACCATCAATTCGGCCCTGGAGAGCCAGATCACCTACTGGCAGGACTACAACGCCAATTTGCAGACCTTGACCGAGCGCAGCGCCGACATCGAGGGCCTGAGCGAGATGATCGCCTCCTTTGCCGACGGCTCCGAGGAAAGCGTGAACGCGATTGCCGGCATGGCCGGGGCCACCGACGAGCAGCTGGCGACGATGGTCGCCAACTGGCAGACCTTGCAGACCGAGCAGGAAGCGGCCGCCGGCAGCGTGGCCGACCTCAAGACCGACTTCACGGCCACCATGGACGAGCTGCAGACGGCGCTTGCTGAGGACATTGAAGCGATGGACCTTGGCGACGAGGCAAAGGCAAGCGCGCAGGCCACCATTCAGGGCTTTATCGACGGAGCTGTCGGTATGCTGCCCCAGGTGACCGCTGCCTACAACCGCGTCGCCGCCGCAGCCAGAGCCGCACTGTCCGCGTCCGGTACCGGAACGGCCGGCAGCATTCCCGGCTACGCAGTTGGTACGCAGTCCGCCGCACCCGGCTTTGCCCTCGTCGGCGAAAACGGCCCGGAGCTGGTCTACTTCAACGGCGGCGAGCAGGTCATGACCGCCGAGGAGACCGCCGCCATGCGCGAGAGCATGGAGATCCAGGCCATCACCTTCGCCCCACAGCTGCTGGAGGCTATGCATACTATTCAGGGAGACGGTGCGCTATCGGCCAGTCTGCCCGGACAATCCAGCGAACTGCCGCCCATCATTATCGAAAACACTTTTCATGTCGAAGGAAATGCGACACCGGAAACGATAGCGGCTTTGGCAGATTACGGAGACAGTCTGAAAGAAGTAGTAAGAGAAGCCATCGCGGAAATCGAAGAAGATGTGTCGAGAACGATGTACAGATAAACGGTCATCACAACGCAGGATGAACTCGTGGGAATGTACTTTTGAAAAGCAAATAGGATGTCGCTCGTAAATGGGCTTTGTCAAAAAATGAATCTTTCGGCGGAGAACCCCTTGGCCGTACGACAAAATTGCTCGCAGGGATAAGCGGCAGAGTAGGAAAAGCCGTGCAGAGCGCCATGCCCCGGGTGATTTTGCATCTCCGCAGGCAAAGCAGCAAGCGGATACTCAAATGATACCGCCCCTTACTTCGCTGGGGAAATGATCTCGACAAGGAAACTCCCGACAGTTAAGCGAGAAATCCTCTGCCCCAAGGAAATACCATGTCAAAAACACCATGCATGGAGGCGCATATTCAGATGACAGGACCTTTCCAAAATGCCATTCGGGGACCTCCCGTAGGATAATCTATCCGCCATCTGCGGTCATCCGGTGTACTGCCCTTCTTCATTACGCGTCATAGTCAGCGCGTTCCTCCTTTTTCAGAACAGGATGACCGCAGAGGGTTATAAATTCAAGAATTCAAGGCAGGTGAAACAAAACATGGCAAAAGATGTGTTCTCTCATGCTTTTGCTCAAAGTGCTACGAACAGAGATCGCGCAGTCGCAACCTTTGGAAAAGCATATAAAAAAGCAGCATCCAAGGATACTGACCCCTACGGCTTGCTTCGAGCAGCCCTTCGATGGGGTTCAGCACAGGCAGCTGCAGCGCCACCGGTACAGAAGCCAATGGACGCTGCGCGCGCCAGGGTAAAGGCCTTGCTTGCGCAGCCCCCACAGGAAAACGCCAACGCAGCAAATGCTCGTGAGCTGGTGCACGGCCTCCTTCACAAAGAGCAATAAATCCGAAAGCCCCCTCGCAGGATTTTACCGTCCTGTCGAGGGGGCTTTTTCTGTTTTCCGGCGCTTTCGCGCTTACTGGGCGCTGTGGCGCTTTTCGCGGCTCGGGTGTGCGTCTACCCTCCTACGATGCAAAGGGCGTGTTGCAACTCGCCTACGGCGGCGAGAGAGGGATTTGATACGCTGGTGCTAACGATCTACCATGATTCGATTTACATTTCTGATCTCGATAGGAGTTAGGTTCTTGTAATTCTGCAAAATAGCATCGTATAAACTGCCTATATATCGAGGAGCCTCAATAGAAACCGCTGCAAAATAGCGCAGCTTTGCATTCCCAAAGCCGTTACGTGCAATAGCATGGAGAGTAATGGCAGGGTTTAGTAAAGAAGAGCCGCGCATACGAACATACCGCCGTATTACTGTATCCCACTTCATATCGATTGCTCTCAAATCGGTTTCATCCCAATACTTTTTACTGGGGTGACTTACAGGAAAATCTGCTTTCTGATATCCGGTGTTTAGCAGATCTCTTGCAATGGCAATATGTTTCTCATTTAGGAGATTTAATTTGCGATTACCGACACCCTTCTTGCTGAACATAAAGACCATCTCATGAGGGAAAAAGGTATCTTCGATGCAGTTGTTTGTATAGGCGTCAGGATCTCCGATGAATGGGTCGACAATCGTTGCCACGGTCCATGTAATAGTAACATTGCCGCAAACATTGTTGATTTGAGGGGCAAAAACAGGGAGACGTACAGTCTGCGATGGCGCTAGGGTACCAGAGTAGAGAATGGTCACTTTTTTATCTTCGCAATTCAAAACATTGTCCATCTCTTCTGCGCAAAATCCGTAGCCTTGTTCTTCCTGCGTAAGATGACTGTCAATTTGTGCATTGTGAATCAGTAAAGTTCTCCCGATGTGAGGAGTAATACTCTCGCTTTTGGCCATTAATCGGCCTATCTTATTTACGGCTAATGGCGAAGAAAAACTTGTTCCGGCAGAGGCGGATAGTGTGTTTGGTGTTGTTCCTGCAATTATAAACGGCCTATCCAAGCTGCCCCCGAATTCCAGAAAGTCAGGCTTTATTTTTGCACCTTCTCTTCCCTCTCCAATGCAACTATAATCTGCGCGAATTTTCCTGCTGTCACGTGCAATGGAATAAGCACCGACACCGAGTCCATTAACCATATCAGCCGGAGCTTGAATTCGATTGCAAGGATAAGTCAAATCTCCATCATTTCCTACAGCAACAGAAAACAGAGGGTTTATATCGTCATCAGGAACATCGTAAGTCAACCGATCTAATACATAAGTAAATCGACTGATGCTGTCATCGACGATGGCTCCCTTTGGCCCAAAGGATATGTTATAGAGTTTTATGTCAGGTCGAGCTAATACTGTATTTTCGATTGCGTCAATTGCCTCGTATAGCTCGAAGTCGCTTCCGTCCTGTAAAGGGAGAACGCGGAAACTTTCAACAGAGACGCAAGGGACGGAGAGGTGATCTGCCTTGGTTTTTCCTGCAAGATTTCCATGGAGTACAACTCCACATACACCGGTACCGTGTGCCACTAATTCGGGGTGAGCAGCACTTGAAACACAATTGTGTTCATTTACATAGCCGCTTAATAACGGGATTGACGGATTGCTTCCTCCGTCAAAAACACCTACTGTGATACTGGATTTTTGGCGTGATGGTTCGATAGTGGGGGCTTCAACACCAGGATGATCACGTACAGGGGCAATGCTAATTTGGCCTAATGGATGAACTGCGCGCAGGAAGTTGAGGCGTTTGATATTCTCTATATTTTCATATGTACACGCCGCCGAGATAAATGTAAAGCCGTCCTCATATTGCCGCACTTGGGTCTTCCCCACAGGGATTTCACTCACGCGATAGAAAAGGTCAATCATATCAGCGTTTTCGTTAGATAAAGGGTGAAGTACAATTTCAACCGTGCCGGTTTCCCATTCGTCGTCAAATCCCATCACTTTTTCGTCAGGAGAAAGCAAGTCTATTGAACGGATAGACCCGATTTGATTTCGCCAACTTTTTACCGTGTCCTTTTTTCCGTCTTCCAATGCGCTTTGAAGTGCCGCGATTCCGGCATTGGTTGTTTTCATAAAATAGAGTTTAGCTGATTGAGGATCTCCTTGATTATCAACAAAACGATACTTTCTTCCACCTACTATTTTAATGATGGAAACCCGTACTGGCTGGACTTTCAGGAGGCTGTGGACAACTTCTCAGTGGATTATGATTTATCAAATCTGCCGCTTTTCTATGTGGATCTGTGCGAGTATATGGTGCGGGCGATTCGGCTTTACCTCCAGATTCGGGAAGGTTCCTTCCACGCGATTGACAAGGGCAAGTTCGAGACTATCACGCACGCAAATGCCCCAGTAAAGAATGCGGGGTGATCCTGGTGGATGACCGCGTTCTCACGCCTGAACAACAGAAATTCGCTGAACAGCATCACGGCCTGCTCCTGAAATTCATGGGTACTTACGGCCTTACAGATGACGATTATGGCATCCTGGCTGAACGGTATGTGAAGACGGTCAAAAAGTATCTTGAAACAGAGTCGCTGCATCAGTACCGCTTCTCAACGATCCTGTGGTATCGGCTTCGTGCAGATCTACATAAGCAGCGCAGACGCGTTTGGAAGGGAGAAGCACACAGCTCACTTGATGACTTTCTGGAAGTCGTCGGGAACCCTGACGATCATGCCACCTCTATCCTCTGGAGCGATATTGAGCAGGAGATCACGCAACAACAGATTGAATTGCTCCGGCTCCGGGCAATGGGGTTCACGCCACGGGAGATAGCCCGTATGCAGCATTGCTCAAACAATGCCATTCATTGTAGGTTCAAACGCATCAAGAATAAACTCAAAAGAGTTGGTCTCATCTGACCAAGCAGCCCACCGGCCCCTTTACGGGATACCGGTGGGCTGTTTTTTTGCTTGTAAGTCTTTCTATTTGATGGATGTCTTTTGACTGGTGGATTTATAGGGAAAGTGCCGTTGTATATACTACCACTAGGAAGAAATCTGTCTAATAGGAGGTGTGTGCTTGGACGCAAAGAAGATTGGGAACCGAATCAAACTGATGAGAAAGTCCAGAGGGATGACGCAAGCCGATCTGGCGCAAATGGTTGATTTGACGCCGAAGTACTTGAGCAATCTGGAGTGCGGCTTCAAATTGCCGAAGTTTGAAACATTCATCTCCATCGCAAACGCCTTGAAGGTAGATGCAAATACACTGCTGCGCGATGTCCTGGATGTATCCACCTCAACAGCCAGTTCTGAGATTTCAGAGAAGTTGGCGGCATTACCTATGGAAGAGCAAAGGAAAATCATGCGCATTCTCGATGTGATGATCAGCGAAGAGAATGCAAAGCAATCGTAACTCAATATTTGCAGTTGCTCCCTACTATTGGGCGTAATTCGGCGAATGAAATCCGAAAAACTGTGATTTGTGATCTGTCAAACGGAAATAGGAAGCGCGATGCCGGGTATTTGGTTTATAACCGAATACCCGTTTTTTTGTCATTTACGATCTCTACCATCTTTTGAGACAATTACAGCCAAATAATTGAGTCTGATACCCACTAAGCCGAACATGAGGTGAGAAGCGGAAACGGATGGCAAACGGTACAAAAAATTTTATGCGGATTTGCATAAATAAATTATGCAAATCCGCATAATGATATTGACATTCGCGTTAGGGCGCAATATAATGAAGTCGAAAAATCCAAAAGGAGGACTTTTTATGGATTTAAGATCTTTCCGTGAGGACAAGCTGAAAATAAAAACTCAGTCTGCCTTTGCAGAGCTGATTGGCGTTGAGCAATCCAGTATCTCCCGTTGGGAAAAAGATCCCGATAGCATTCCGTTCCAGATTATCCAGAGAATCCTTGAAAAAACCGGTGCTTCTTATGAAGAACTTACAGGATGGAAAAAGCCTATTCCAAACCCGCTTATTGTTGAGAATACATGGAAAAAGGCAGATTTCACCAGATGTACATTGAGCGAATATATTGCAAATGCGCTCAAGCAAATTGACTTGCCTGAAGAACAAAGGAAGGCATACATCGACGATTTGAGTGCCGGCATTAACGCCAGCCTCATTAAACCTAAAGTCGCAATCGTCGGCCGTTCTGATACTGGCAAAAGCACCTTGATTAACGCTCTTCTTGGCAGCGATAAAATGCCTACAGCTTGGACACCCACAACTTCAATTGCCGTTTATATCAAGCACATTTCAGATCGCCCTGCTTTTATTGAGGAAGATGCTTGGGTGTTTTCTAATCATCTGGGTGACGAAAATATGTGGAACGAGCGTCAGCTCTATGATGAAGAGTACTGCCGTTCCTGGAAAATCGCAGCCGGTGGAGTTGAGATCCTCCGATCGTTTGGTACTCGTCAGGGCGAAAACTATGACAAGGAAGCTGGTGCAGCTGTTATCTTCCTTGATGCACCTATTCTCAAGACATGCGATATCGTCGATCTGCCCGGTTTTGGCACTGAAACAGAGAGTGATGATGACATCACTTTTGCTGCCGCACAGAAGTCCGATGTGATCATTTATCTGTCCCAGGCAAACGGATTTATGAGAATTGAGGATATTACCTATCTCAAGCGTAACATCAGCGAATTGCCCGTATGGGAGGATAAGACTAGCAACAATCTAGTTCCTCTTTCCAATCTGTTTATCGTTGCATCTCAAGCACACACGGTCAACAACGGCAATCGCGCCCAACTTGCAGAAATACTTGATGTCGGTTGCAAAAATCTACTCAAGACGCTTCCAAGCGGGTATTGGACGGAGCGTGAAAAGGCCTCCGGTCATATCTATTCAGATGAAGGCTATGCAGAACTTCGTGCGCGTTTCTTTGCTTATACCACTGACATTCAGGATATCTGCAAGCCATTCAATGAAGAATTGACAAAGATTCTGGAAGTACTGCCAGTGATAATAAACGAGAGGACAAAAGCTTTTGTCCGTAGCTATGTGGCTTCCCGTAAACCCAATCTCACCAGCGAGATCCAAAAGTATGAAGGAATCGTAGCTGAAAGAGAAAGGTATGAGTCGCTGCTGAAAGAGATTGAGGCCAATGAACTTTCGAGAGTTCGTGATAATGACGCCCGGAAGAAGGATGTCCGCGCCGATATTTCGCGCCTTCACAAGGAATCTGTTGACGAATTCAGTTCTTATTTTTCCAGCGTGATCAATGTTGATGCGTTGGTCAAGCTTATGCGTGAAAAGGGCATAAAAAACAAGAAGGAAGATGTAGAACTGTTTGGAAGCTCCATACAGAGTATGCTCCAGGCGCAGTGCGAAACTATATTGAAGACAAAATCTGAAAAGCTTTCAGAAAGAACCAAGGACTACATTACCGCTTTCTCCGAGAGCATTGCAAAGCCTTTTGAGGATAATAGCATCAATGTTGATTTTGACGCAGGTTGGGCATTTGCTTCTGCGCTTTCTGCGTTGGGTATGATAGGTGGATTTGGGACATTCCTTGCCAGCACAATTTCCGGCGTCCTACTCTTGACAGGTGCAGGCTTCTCTCTGGGTACTTCCATCCTTATCGGTGCGATGGGATCTTCCATCTTTGGCCCAATTGGTATTGCTCTTGGCCTTCTCATTGCTGCGGGGCTTGGTATTGTCAAGCTTTTCGGTGGCGGATGGGAAAAGAGTGTTGCGAAAAAAATCGTTGCAGCGCTGGAAGAAAACAATGTTGCCGCTGAGTTTAGAGTTGGAATCAGCAAGTACTGGGATCAGACGGAAGCTGCGTTCGATCAGGCTGCTGCCAAGCTGGATGAAGATTGGAACGCGTATGTTGAGAACCTGAGAGAGACGATCAACAGCTACGACATCAATGAAATTCAGAGCAAGATTGCAACTCTTAAATTCCTATCGGATTTTTTCGAAAATATCCCGTTGTAAAATACTGGTTTGCACACCTTTACAACTGGGATACACCTGAAGGAGGCTATCATAATGCTGACACTTTTTAATTTCTATAAAGACGCAGGAAAGATTTCAGAAGCTTTGCTGGTTGGTCGTAATGCGTTCAACCGTGACCCTGGTAATGCCGAAATTTTTGACGCATACTATTCTTACCTTTGCACTCTTACGGAAACGCTGCCCTCTCTTGCGGATAGGTCTCATTTCGCTGAGCAAGCGAATATCGCTTTGGCATTCTATACTGAAAATGCGGTTCTAACTGAGTCGGTCGTGGCTGACATCATGACATACCAATCTCGTCTTGATGCCATCTGTGGTGAGATTGAAAGGACTCAACAGGAAAAGGCTGACAAAGAAAAGAAGGAGATCGAGCACCATAACTCCGAGTGCCTAAAGAAGCTCTATACGCTCAAGGACAAGCTTCAGGTAGTTTCTACTCAAGAAAATTTTGATGCGATTTTAGCTCAGATTGGACAAGTTGATGCCGAGATCGTCAAAGACGGTTTTACCCATGAGCAGAGTGCCACTTACGATGCGCTTACCAAAGACCACACAGATTTGATCAGTTCCAAAATGCGTGAGCTGGAATACAAGAAGAATGTCGCCTATAATAAGAAGGCTGCTGACTCCTTTGCTAAAGCATTTACCAAGTTCCGCAACAACGAAAGCAAGTATAAGAATCAAACCCAACTGTTTTCGCTTGTGTCTACTACTCTATTTGCGTATGATGCATCCCGTCTGTTTAACGAAACTCTGATTTACTACAACCATGTGTATTCCTATATCTTCAGCAAGCTGGATGACGATGGAAAGCTTGCACTGACCAGGTATTCTATTGAGTGCGAGCGGGAATTGAGGTGAGCTTATGCTTACAGCAATGAAGAATAATCGAAGTCTTACCTTCTACCAGCAACCTTCTATTTCGCATCAAAGCAAAATCTCAACATCTAATGCAGGCGGCTTAGGTTCCGTTGCTCTTTCAAGCACCTCCTTTCAAACCGCCACGACCACAACTGGATTTAACCGCCAGCTTAATGAGTTTCTTAATGCGTTAAATGCAGAGCGCGAACGCCTTGCTGAAAAAGTTTCGCAAGGATTGGCTAATGATCCATCATATACTGGTGCCAGAAATGATGGCGTATCACTGGCGTGGGACTACGAAGCAGCCGACATTAAGATGGGTGGAAGCGGTTCGGAGAATTGGACTGAGGCTGAGCAGCAAGAAATCTTGGAGAATCGTCCAGACATCGTAAATAAAACGAAGGTTGTGGATGGGAAGACAGTTAACCCCAAAGCAGGCGTCCGAGGTGCACAGGGACACCATCAAAAGAATGTTGCAGATCATCCTGAACAGCAAGCGGACCCTGATAACATTAAGTTTTATAGAACCCAGAAGCAGCATTTAGAAGAAGGACATGACGGAAACTGGCAGAACGAAAGCAACAGGCCTGGCACTGATAAAAACAAAATGCTTGAAAAAACAAATTCTAAACGCGTTTTCAAGAACGAATTGCGCGGTTTGGGTATTGCTGTTGCTATCGGAACAGGGATTGGCATGACCATCGGGTTTGTGACGACCTTGGCCCAGTCGGGGGTTACTCCGGACTCTCTTAAACTAGCATTGGCAGAAGGCACCAAAGGTGGTTTGGAATCTGGGCTGCTATCTGCTGCGGGGTACGGCATTGGAAGAACCATCGGAGAAGTTGCATCCCAAGCGGTCGCGGGTGTTCTGGAAAACTTCGGTTTAACAATTACAGAAAACATTTCTAAAATGATCAACATGGGTGTGGTCGGCGCGTTGACTGTTGTTGTTTTCTCCGCATATCAGTTTATCAAACTGAAATGTCATGGTGTCGCGACAAAGAATGCTTTAATTCAAGTTGGCAAGCAAGCACTTTTCTCCTTATCGCTTCTGGCAGTTTCTATAGCTGCACAAGGGATTTGGGGCGGTGCTGCTGGAATTATCGTATCAGTAAGCATCGGCATAATAATGATTTCGTATTCCGTTGTAGATTCGGTTCATTTCCGGCACTTTGCAGAAAAGATTCGAGTCTATACCATTGAAAAGTGTTATCCGTCTTTGGCCATGTGAGGAGACAGTATGGAGTTTTCAGAGTTCGTAAATAAAGCTATTCTGCAAGATAAGCGGAATGTTTTTTCCCAATATGATGGTGATCTTGATGGAATTCCAGATGAACTCAAAGCCTTTTACAGAGACAATAATCCTACAGATGTTGAAGTAAACGGCATCCGTTTTTTTGCGGCCGAAGAGCTCAGTGCTATTCAAGAAGAATACTCATATTTGAATGCACAATTTATTTTTGCCACTTGTAATGGGGACCCAATTTTCTTGCATGATGGGCATGTCTATACCTGTCCTCATGGCGTTAAAACTGCAAAATGGGAGTTGTTGACAGGAAGCTTTGCGGATTATTTGGAATCACTAATCTAACCTCATTGGAAATCCCTAGAATGAATACACCGCCGGCGGTTTGGATGCTCAACCGCCGACGGTGTATTCAGTTTACGCAGACAGAACTACTCTCAGAGCTTTGAATATGTCCTCGTTGAAGTTAACAATCCTTTTTTGCTTAGCGCTTTTTGCAAAAATTACTGTGTTCGACAAAGTTTGACAAGTCTCTTGTGTTAAAGTATTTCTTGTAGAAATACTTTGAAAATGGTAGTATTACAGGAGGATGGCTTATGAAGCGATTATATGGTTTCTGGCTTGCGTGTCGAATTGAATATCACTGGCGGTACATACTGCGGTACAGAAAGCGCGGCAAAGGGATGATTGAGAGCGGCGTTGCATTGAGTTCTCCAGAGCTGGTAAAGCTCAGCCAGAAGATTACCAGGCATGGAATGGTGGCCCTGCGCCTCCAGGACGAATATGAAGACAAGGTGCTGTCCTGATTATTGGACGGCACCTTATTTACAATAGACACATGAAAGTGAGGGAATGTGCCTATGAAAAAGAAAATGACGATTTGGCTGTTAGCCCTCCTGATTCTTCTGTCAGGATGCGGAGTAGCTGAGGGCACGGAACCTGCGCTGCCGGACAGCTCAGATGTAATTGCTTCTGAAGAGGTAGTGCAGCAGCCGCAAGCCGGCATAACAGATAGCGAAGAAAACAGGCAGGATGAGCAGGGTATGGACGAGGAGCCGGTCCCGAACCCTTCTGAACCATCCAACTCGCTGCCGGAGCAGACTACTGTGCCGGAGGCAACGACTCCGCCCGAAAACTCTACTTTTGAAGTTCACTTCCTTGATGTCGGCCAGGGGGACTGTTCCCTCATCCTATGCGATGGAAAAGCAATGCTCATCGACGGCGGCGAGGCATCTGCGTCCAGTAAGGTCTATGCCTACCTGAAAAAGTTGGGGGTAGATCATCTCAACTATATTGTGGCCACTCACGCCCATTCGGATCACATTGGCGGCCTTTCCGGTGCCCTGAATTATGCGTCGGTAGATACGGCGCTTTGCCCGGTAACTTCCTACGACTCCAAGACCTTTAACAGCTTCACGAAGTATCTTAGCCAGCAAGGTGTCTCTATTACGGTTCCTGAGCCGGGGGATACATTCTCCTTGGGCAGCGCCTCTGTGACCATCCTGGGGCCTCAGAAGAGCTATGAGGACACCAATGACACCTCAATCGTGATGAAGGTGGTATATGGGAAGACATCCTTCCTCTTTACGGGCGATGCTGAAAGAACCGCCGAAGCGGATATCCTGGACGCCGGATATGACCTTTCCGCAACGGTCCTGAAGGTCGGGCACCACGGGAGTGATACCAGTACCAGCTATCCCTTCCTTCGTGAGATCATGCCTGAATATGCTGTGATCCAGGTTGGCAAGGGAAACTCCTATGGCCATCCGACAGAAGACACGCTCAGCAAGCTCCGTGATGCTGATGTGAAGGTGTACCGGAACGATTTACAAGGGACAATCATCTGCACCAGCGACGGAGAAACGGTCTCCTTCAGAACGGAGAAGAACGAGAGTGTACAGACCAATCCCACTGTGACAGCGACGCCGGAGCCGAATGATGTGGGAGAGTATATTGGCAATAAGAACTCGAAGAAGTTCCATCTACCAACCTGTAAGAACCTGCCGGCAGAAAAGAACAGGGTTTTCTTCGACTCCAGACAGGAAGCTGTCGATGCCGGATTTGATCCATGTGGTAACTGTCATCCATAGATTGAAAATACATGGGATCATAGAAAAGCATCGAATTGGATGGGGATTGATATTGTTCCAATTCTGGTGTAAAATGTCCTCATAAAGGAATAGTTTAGCTGCACCATGTTGGCAGCCATGGAAAGAGGTTCTGCCAAACAGCAGAACCTCTTTGTGTATTTATGGGGTGATTTCATGGAATACATTAGCATTGCTCAGGCAGCGGAAAAATGGGGTCTTTCCAGGCGCAGAGTACTGGCGCTCTGTTCACAAGGGCGCATTCCGGGTGTATCTCGTCTGGGGACGATTTGGATGATTCCTAATGATGCAGAAAAGCCTGCTGATGCACGAATTAAGAGTGGGAAATACATTGGCTATTCTGCAAAATATCGTATCCACACTCCCGTTCAGGAGCGTAATACTGAAGAACATTAAACGCTTCTTTCAAAACACAGAATTACCGTTGGAGGATGAACTATTATGGCCGAACTGAACACCAGCAATATTGGCTTTGAAAAGCAGATATGGGATGCAGCCTGCGTTCTGCGGGGAAATATTGATGCCTCGGAGTACAAGTCTGTTGTCCTAGGCCTTATCTTCTTGAAATATATCTCCGATCGCTTTGAGGCAAAGTATAATGAGCTTGTTGCTGAAGGCGATGGGTTTGAGGAAGACATCGACGAGTACACCGCAGAGAACATCTTCTTTGTGCCAGAGAATGCACGATGGAGCGTGATTTCCGCTGCTGCCCATACGCCGGAAATCGGCACCGTCATTGACGATGCCATGCGGAGCATCGAGAAAGAGAACAAGCGCCTAAAAGACATTCTTCCAAAAAACTTCGCTCGCCCTGAATTGGACAAGCGGCGTCTTGGTGATGTCGTTGATCTATTTACCAACATCCAGATGATTGAACATGGGAGCAGCAAAGATATTCTCGGGCGCACTTACGAATACTGCCTCTCCAAGTTTGCGGAGCAAGAAGGAAAGCTCGCTGGCGAGTTCTACACACCGTCTTGCGTTGTTCGTACTCTGGTTGAAGTATTGCAGCCATTCAATGGCAGAGTCTATGATCCATGCTGCGGCTCTGGCGGTATGTTCGTGCAGTCCGCAAAGTTTGTTGAAAACCATGGCGGTAATATCAATAAAATCTCTGTGTTCGGCCAGGATTCGAACCCGACAACATGGAAGATGGCACAGATGAACCTTGCTATCCGTGGCATCGAAGCAGACCTTGGTAAGTTCAATGCGGACACATTTTTCAATGACTGCCACCCGCAGCTCAAGGCTGATTACATCATGGCAAATCCTCCGTTCAATCTCTCCGGCTGGGGTGCGGACAAGCTGGCAGATGATGTGCGCTGGCAGTATGGCACTCCTCCGGCAAGCAACGCTAACTTTGCTTGGTTGCAGCACATGATCTGGCATCTCGCGCCGAATGGACGCATCGGCATGGTGCTGGCAAACGGGTCTCTTTCCTCTCAGTCTGGTGGCGAAGGTGAGATTCGCAAGAATATCATCAATGCCGACCTTGTTGACTGCATTGTTGCTATGCCAACTCAGCTTTTTTATACTACTCAGATTCCCGTGTCTCTCTGGTTCATCGCAAAAAACAAGAAGCAGAAAGGTAAAACTCTGTTCATTGACGCAAAGAAACTCGGCACGATGGTTACGCGAAAACTCCGCGAACTAACGGATGAGGACATTGCTAAGATCGCTGATGCCTACAATGCGTATGTTGCTGGAACCCTTGAAGACCAGAAGGGCTTCTGTGCTGTCGTTACTACTCAGGATATTGCCACGCAGGACTATATTCTCACGCCGGGACGGTATGTTGGCATCGAGGATCAGGAAGATGACGGAGAACCTTTTGAGGAAAAAATGAGCCGTTTGACCTCTGAACTTTCTCAACTCTTCTCGAAGTCCCATGAGCTTGAGACTGAAATCAAGGAGAGACTGGGGGCGATTGGGTATGAATTGTAAGGCATACTTAATTGCAGACCTTATTGATGAAATAGCAATGGGTCCGTTTGGATCAAACATTAAAGTCGAATGCTTTGTTGATAAGGGTATCCCTGTGCTAAATGGAAGCAATCTCGAAGGTCTGGAATTGTCGGAGAAGTCGTTTCGCTATGTAACGCCTGAAAAAGCAGATTCGCTTAATAAAGCAAACGCACATAAGGGCGATATTGTCATTACACATAGAGGAACGCTAGGGCAGATTGTATATATCCCGGAAACAGCGAAGTTTGACAGGTATGTTATCTCGCAGTCTCAATTCCGCGTGCGTTGCAACGATAAAGTTCTGCCTGAGTATCTTGTTTATTACTTCCATACGCCTATTGGACAGCACAAGTTATTAAGTAATGCGTCTCAGGTCGGTGTTCCTGCCTTAGCGAGGCCATCATCGACTTTTCAGCAGATAAAAATAGAAATTCCTGATATTGATACGCAGAAACGAGTAGTCAAAATAATCCTTGCACTGCAAAAGAAGATTGATCTTAATAAGGAGATAAACGATAATTTAGCGGCTTAGAGCTGAATGCCTGAGACATCAATCTCGCCGGACATGAGCTTTGGAAGAAGTGCATCACGCAGTTCAGAGAGCTTTGATGATTGAATATCGTTCTCCTGCATGGCCTGATACATCGGAGCGACCAATGATTCAAACTCTTCAAGTGCCGACGCAGAAGGAATTGTAACTTCCATTGCGTTTAGAATGTCCGTAGTCATGCTCGGAACTGCCGATCCGGCATTCATTGAAGCAAGGTCTTTCGCTTTGACAAAGTGGTAAACGAACTTGGCGACATTCGGAAGCCTCATCTCTGTGTAGAACATGGTATCAACAGACCAGAAGGGCTGATTGACATACATAACATTATTGAGAGTGCCTTTCCTCGGTATAAGGACAGACTCCTTATCATATAGCGGGCGCTCAACATGACGCATAATGCCACCTGAGCCGTACACGGGGTAACTGCCATCAGCCAGTTTTTTGTGATCTTTTCCATACTTGACGGTAATAAGATCGGATAGATGTCCTTGTACCCATGCGGGATCAGCATTATCAATGAACATCGAAGCGTAAATTGCTTGCGCTTGCTGCTCTAAATTATCGTTTTCCACTTCAATAACTCTCACCAGTGGCGAGAGTTCTACCAAAGGAACTGCCACTGATTGTCGTTCTCTTAATCTACATGAAGGAGAAACGACATGAACGAAGAACTTATCCAAGAGATCGAGCGTAGAATGCTGCCTCATCTCAACAACGAACAGCTCAAGGAGCTGAAAAATGTGCTGGAGGACACGCTCCACGGCTTGACTGTGCTTCCAAGCGAAGAAGCACCGAAGCCAAAAGAGCGGGACGCGATTGATGCTTTTATCGTGGCAAAACGCATTGAAGGCTGCTCCGAGAAGACCTTGACCTATTATCGAAAGACCATAGAGATGATGATCTCAGGCATCGGGAAAACACCGCAGCAAATCACAACAGATGATCTCCGTAAGTACCTGACGAGCTATCAGGTTCAGCGGAAATCCAGCAAGGTCACGATAGATAATATCCGACGCATTCTGTCCAGTTTCTTCTCTTGGTTGGAAGATGAAGACTTCATTGTGAAAAGCCCGGTTCGCCGGATTCACAAAGTCAAAACAGCAAAGGTTATCAAGGACACTTATTCGGATGAGGCGTTGGAGCAGATGCGGGATAACTGCACAACGGCCAGAGATTTGGCGATTATAGATCTTCTTGCGTCATCTGGGATGCGTGTTGGTGAGATGGTTATGCTCAACCGGGATGACATCAACTTCAACGAACGAGAGTGTGTAGTTTTCGGAAAAGGGAACAAAGAACGCCTTGTCTACTTTGATGCCAGGACGAAGATCCATTTGCAAAATTATCTTGAAAGCCGCACAGACGATAACCCGGCCCTCTTTGTCTCGCTCAAAGTCCCTTATGAGCGCCTGATGATTGGAGGCGTGGAAACCCGGCTCCGAGAACTCGGAAAACGATTGAACCTCCCGAAGGTCCATCCGCACAAGTTCCGCCGGACGCTGGCAACGACAGCCATTGACAAGGGAATGCCCATTGAGCAGGTCCAGCAGCTCTTGGGGCATCAGAAGATCGACACCACCATGCACTATGCGATGGTGAAACAACAGAATGTGAAGCTGGCGCACAGAAAATACATCGGATAGGATGGTAATGACCATGTGGGAAAACAAGAAAATTGGTGATGTTGTAGACATTCGTCGTGGTGCATCACCACGCCCCATACAAAATTTTTTATCAGACAAGGGAATGCCTTGGGTGAAGATTGCTGATGCAACTAGCGATCCGACCCGTTTTATTTCCCACACGAATGAATGTATTATAGAAGACGGTATAAAAAAGTCGGTCGTGGTAGAACCGGAAACGCTGATTGTATCAAACAGCGCCACACCGGGCTTGCCAAAAATTATGAAGATTTTGGCTTGCGTACATGACGGATGGCTTGTCTTCTCAAACTACAGAGGAATAACACGAGACTTTTTGTACTACAAATTTATAGACATTAGACGGCATCTTGTAAACCAAGCGAACGGCAGCGTCTTTCAAAACCTAAAAACTGACATTGTGCGAGAATTTGATATTGCCGTCCCTTCTATTGAGACACAGAATAAAATTGTAGGAATATTGTCTTTGATAGATCATAAGATCGAGACCAACATCGCTATAAACGATAATTTAGCGGCTTAAAGCTGGATGTCGGAGACATCCAGTTCACCCGACATGAGTTTTGGAAGAAGTGCATCTCTCAATGCAGCAAGTCTGAAGTTCTCTCTATCTGCATTGAGCATAGCATCAAACAAAGGCACGACCAAGGCATCAAACTCTTTTAGAGTTGATTCATCCGCTTTAGTTGCCGGAAACGCCTTCAAAATATTGGTCTTGAGATTGGTAAACACGCTGCCGTTTCCTAAAGCTACCAACTCTTTTCTGATATGCTTGAAGAACAGGTAGAGATAATGTTTTGACAGTTCTGACTTCGGAAAGTACAACCAACCGTCGTGAATGCAAGTATCGACATCAAGTAATTTGGGAATACCCGGAGTTGCGCTATTAGATAAAACCAGCTCACCGGCATGGAGGTAAACAGTCTTCTTTAACCCCTCTTCCTTGATATGCTCCTTGACCTCAAGCACAAAGGGACTGCTCAGTGAAGTAACATCCGAGATTTTGAGCCATCGAAGCCCCGAATCCGATAAAAAGTCCTGAATTGGACGGGGCGATCCTCCGCGTTTGATCTCAACAAATGATCCTAAAGGAGCATTTTCCCACCTGGAGGGCTGCACTCCATCCCACGGATCATAATTAACAAACCACGACTCAAACAATGCGGCTGCTTGCTGCTGTAAATTATCGTTTACCCTATGTTCATTCAGAAAGAAAACCAAAGGAGGAGGGAACATGATTATTTCCCCACAATCCCTCGATACCAACCTCAGCCAGCTGCTGGCTGAGGTGAAGTCGGGTTCGATGCAGCTTCCCGAATTTCAGCGCGATTGGACCTGGGACGACAATAGAATCAGAGGGATTATTGCGAGCCTTTCCCAAGGCTATCCAATGGGAGCAATTATGCGTCTCCAATATGGAAATCCGGATATACAGTTCAAGTATCGAACGATCACTGGCGTTGCGACAACGAACACTAAACCTGAGCACCTGATCCTTGATGGACAGCAGCGGCTGACTTCAATTTACCAGGCGACATCTTCAAAGAACCCGGTATCGACAAAAACTGACAAGGGCAAGGCCATTAAGAGATACTACTATTTATCAATGGAAGAGTGCCTCGATGAGCATGAGGATCGTTTTGATGCTGTCTTGTCCATACCTGAAGACCGGAAGATAAAAGAGAACTTTGATCGAGATATTAAGCTTGACCTTTCAACCCGAGCATTGGAATATGAACATAAAATGTTCCCGGTAAATATCGTTTTCGATAGTAATGCCGTAATGGACTGGTTTATGGGCTACATGACTTTCTACGGAATGAAACAAGAAGCCATGGATGAGTTCAAAGACTTCCAGGCCGAGGTGCTGAACACCATTTCCGGATATAAGCTGCCGGTCATCACTCTTGATAAATCCACCCCCAGAGAAGCCGTTTGCAAAGTGTTTGAGAATGTCAACACCGGCGGCGTTCCGCTGACAGTCTTTGAACTGGTCACTGCCACTTATGCAACCAGAGACTTTGATTTGCGGAAAGACTGGGTTCAGTGCAGACAATCCATTTGTGGTTTTGGCGACACTTTGCGCACAGACCTGTTCGATGGAATTGATGAGACTACTTTCCTTACGACCGTTTGCCTTTATACAAGCTATATGGACAAGCAGGCGGGGAAATCAAATTCGGTTTCATGTAAGAAGAAGGATGTTCTCGCTCTTTCGTTTGAGTCGTATATCGCAAATAGGGATGCTGTGCTGCTGGGCTTCCGACTGGCGAAAGAGTTTCTCTTGCGGGATCAATATGTGTTTCGGCAGCGCGACCTTCCATATACGACCCAACTCATTCCTCTGGCCGCCATTTGTGCTGTTCTTGGAAAGTCGAAGTGCAATGAGCCCAATACAATAGGGTTACTGTCAAAATGGTATTGGTGTGGTATTCTCGGAGAAATGTATGGTGGTGCAAATGAAACCCGCTATGCTTATGATATCGAGGATATGGTCGAGGCAGCCTATGGGCATTCAAGCGCTCTTCATACAATCAACAGTGCGGTCTTTTCATCCACGCGGCTGTTGACCTTGCAGACCAGATTGAGCGCAGCATATAAGGGAATTATGGCCCTACTTTATAAGGAGAAGTGCCGAGACTTTATGAATAATACGACGATTGACATTGTAAACAGTATGCTCGAATCGCCGGATATTCATCATATCTTCCCAGAGGCCTATTGTGAAAAGGTCGGCATCAAGCGGACAAAGTATAATTCCATCGTTAACAAGACGCCCATTCTTCCAGCAACAAACAGATCCATTGGCGGGAATGCGCCAAGTGAGTACCTTGATGCAATTCTGAGAAAGGTCGATGGACTCACTGAAGACCAGTTAAAGAATCGCGTTGAGTCACACTTTATCGACTATAATCGGTTAAAGGCAAATGATTTTGACACTTACTTTATTCTCAGGGCAAAGAGCCTGCTCAATTTGATTGAAAAGGCAATGGGCAAGCCAGTTACGGACCGCGACGCGGAAAATACGATTGAGCAATTTGGCAAGAGCTTGGTATAAAGTGTAGAGGAGAGAATACCATGGCAGGTTATTACACGGAGTCAAATTATGAGAATGCCGTTCTCCAACTCATAAATGAAGGTCTGGGCTACAACTATGTCTATGGCCCGGAGGTGGAGCGTGACTATCATTCGCCGCTTTATGAGGATGTCCTGCTTCCTGCATTGCAACGCATTAACAAAGGGCTGCCCATGGAAGCTGTCAATGAGGCAATCTATAAGCTCAAGAACTTTGAGAGCGGAACGCTGCTCCAGAAGAATATGGTATTCACGGACTATCTCCAGAACGGAGTCCCAGTTAAGTTTTTTGCAAACGGCGAGGAGCGCTCCACCCTCGTCTATCTTGTGGACTTCAAAAACCCTGCCAACAATGACTTCACGGTTGCCAATCAATGGACATTCATTGAGAACTCTGAAAAGCGACCTGATGTGATCCTCTTTGTGAATGGAATGCCGCTGGTGGTTGTCGAACTTAAATCTCCTTCCCGCGAAGAAACTGACGCTTCTGCTGCGTACAGACAGCTTCGGAACTATATGTATGAAATTCCCTCCATGTTTGTCTATAACGCCATCTGTGTGATGAGTGATATGACAACATCTAAGGCCGGTACGATCACTTCTGGTGAGGACCGCTTTATGGAGTGGAAGACCACTGACGGTAGCTATGAAAACACCCAGTATGCTGCTTTCGACACTTTCTTTGAGGGACTGTTTGAAAAGAGTAGATTCCTCGACATCATTAAGAATTTCATTTGCTTCAATGTTGACGGTCAGAATACTTTCAAGATCCTGGCTGGCTATCATCAGTATTTCGCGGTCAAAAAGGCAATAGAGTCAACAAAACACGCAACTGTGACGGATGGAAAGGGCGGCGTCTTCTGGCATACCCAGGGCAGCGGTAAGTCCCTTTCTATGGTCTTCTATGCCCACTACCTGCAAGAGGCGCTGGAGAGTCCGACAATTGTGGTAATAACGGACAGAAACGACCTGGATGATCAGCTTTACGGTCAGTTTTCGCGTTGCAAAGATTTCCTGCGCCAGACGCCGCAGCACGCTGAGAGTCGGAATAACCTCAAGGAACTGTTGGCCAACCGCAAAGCCAACGGCATCATCTTCACGACGATGCAGAAGTTTGAAGAGAGCGGTGAGCCTCTTTCCGAGCGTAGGAATATCGTAGTCATGGCGGATGAGGCACACCGTGGACAGTATGGCCTGAGTGAGAAGGTTGTGGTCCGGCAGAAAGAAAACGGTGAAATAGAGGCGAAGACTGTCATTGGAACAGCCCGTATCATTCGGGATAGTTTGCCAAACGCTACATACATCGGCTTCACCGGCACCCCGATCTCATCGAAGGATCGGAGCACTCGCGAGGTTTTCGGCGATTATATCGACATTTACGATATGACGCAGGCCGTGGAAGATGGAGCGACAAGGCCAGTCTACTATGAGAGCCGAGTCGTTCATCTCAAACTGGATGAAAGCACACTACGCTTGATTGATCAGGAATATGACATTATGGCTCAAAATGCTGATCCTTATGTCATCGAAAAGAGCAAAAAGGAACTGGGCCAGATGGAGGCCATTCTGGGTGCTGAGCAGACCATCAACTCCTTGGTCAACGATATTATCGACCACTATGAGAATTACCGTGCCGGCATCCTGACCGGAAAGGCTATGATCGTGGCTTATTCTCGCCCCATTGCTATGAAGATCTATAAGAAAATCTTGGAGCTGAGACCAGGGTGGACTGAAAAGGTCGGCGTCGTGATGACGCAGGGTAATAACGATCCCGAAGAGTGGCGGGAAATCATCGGGAATAAAGCTCACAAGGATGAACTGGCCAGAAAGTTCAAAGACAATTCCTCTCCAATGAAAATTGCCATTGTCGTTGATATGTGGCTTACAGGCTTCGATGTACCCTCTCTTGCAACCATGTATGTTTATAAGCCAATGGCAGGTCACAACCTGATGCAGGCCATAGCTCGTGTCAATAGAGTATTCAAGGACAAGGAGGGCGGCCTTGTCGTAGATTATGTCGGAATTGCCGCTGCTTTGAAACAGGCAATGAACGATTATACAGTTCGAGATAAGAAAAACTACGGCAATACCGATGTCAGCAAGGCGGCATACCCCAAATTCCTGGAGAAGTTATCTATCTGTCGTGACCTCCTCTACGGATTTGATTATTCCTTGTTTATCACCGGGACCGATCTGGAGAAAGCAAAAACGATTACAGGTGCGGTGAACTTCGTGTTGGGAAAGAGCGTTTCGGAATATGATCTTCCGGACGCTGAAAAGACGCAGAGTATCTTTATCAAGGAAGCTCTGTTGCTTAGACAGGCGCTTACGCTTTGTGCAAGCCTTGTCACCGAGGAAACTCGATTCGAGTGTGCCTTTTTCGAAGCGGTCAGAACTATGATTGTGCGGCTTACGACTGGCGGCACAGGTAAGAAATTCACTTTGCCGGAGGTAAACGAGCGCATCAATGAGCTGCTCAAGCACAGTATCCAAAGTGAAGGCGTCATTAACCTATTCTCAGATGTGAAGACAGAATTTTCCCTGTTTGATCCCAAATTCCTTGAAGAAGTTTCAAAAATGAAAGAACGAAATCTGGCTGTGGAATTGCTGAAGAAACTGATTGCAGAACAGGTGTCAATCTACCGTAGGACAAACCTGGTCAAATCCGAAAAGTTCTCAGAGATCATCCAGAGTGCCATGAACCGTTACTTGAATGGAATGCTAACCAATGAGCAGGTTATCGAAGAGCTACTGAAGCTTGCCAAGGATATCGCTGCCGCTGCTGCTGAGGGAGATAAACTGGGCTTGACTCAGGAAGAGATGGCGTTCTACGATGCGCTGACAAAGCCGCAGGCAATCAAGGATTTCTACGAAAATGACGAGTTAATTGCAATCACAAAGGAATTGACGGATTTACTGAGGAAAAACCGAACAATCGACTGGCAGAAGAAGGAGAGCGCAAGAGCCGGAATGCGCCGGTTAGTAAAGCGGTTATTGAAAAAGCATAAGTACCCGCCTGAAGGCATGGATGATGCAGTGCAGACTGTGATGAGCCAGTGCGAAATGTGGACTGATAATATAATGACCGCGTGATTGAGCCTTTTGCTTCAACCATTAGTCAAACAAAAGGAAAGATGATGAGGTGGATGGTATGGGAAAGCTTATCATTAAGAGAGAAAAAGTTATGATTGGCTTTGCGGTGAAAATGAAATGCTATGTAAATGGCAAAGTCATTTGTGAACTGAAGAATGGCGAAGAAGTCTCTTGTGAAGTGGGTAATGAAATCATTGAATTCAAGTGCAACACAGCAAACAATCCAATGTCTGATACTGTAGTCGTGGATATGAGAAATCGAGATGCCCTTCATATTTCAGCAAAGCAAGGGTCGTGGAAAGCACTTGTATCCGTACTTGAGGATGATGCCATACTGGATAAAAAAACATCCTCGGGCTTGGCAGCTCTACAGACCAATACAGTTGCCAATAATGATTTTTTTACTCCTACAAAAAAAGTGGGATCATACTTTGCTATTAACGAAAACACGAAACAGGTTGCGATTGGGAAAGGACTTCTCACTAATTTCAAAAATTCCACTATTTACGATTTCGATGATATTATTGACTTTGAACTCTTAGAGGACGGTACAACCATTACAAAGGGAGGTCTAGGGCGAGCAGCCGTTGGCGGTTTACTCTTCGGCGGTGTAGGTGCAATTGTTGGTGGTGTAACTGGAGGCAAGAAAGCGAGCACGAAATGCACCAGCCTTCAAGTCAAGATTACGGTCAACAATATCAAGGCGCCTGCGGAGTACATTAAGCTCATTTCTTCAACAGTTGATAAGAAGAGTTCTCTTTATAAAGCAGCCTACCAGAATGCGCAAGAAATACTATCGCTGCTGCAACTAATTTGTAGTCAGCGCGAAACTGACAATCCGGTTGGTTCGACCAATACCCCAGTGCAGGATGTGTCCGCAGCAGACGAAATTCGCAAGTTCAAAGCACTCATGGAAGAAGGTATTATTACCGAAGAGGAATTCCTAGCGAAGAAAAAGCAACTGCTGGGACTTTAACAAACCGGTATTCTGACTATGGATATAGCACGAGGTCTGGGAGGGATACTATGGAAGAGAAAAACCGAGGTGTGTTCCATGGTGAAGCATACAGAATAAAATTGATTTCAAACAATCAGGGTTACGGACCGATGCCAGATCCAGCACAGGAAATCGAACAGCGCTTGACACTAAGTTCCACGGGTAGAGTATGGCTGTCTGGTTATGGGATGAATATGGATGGAACGGTTTCGATGCTTCGGAGACTACAATTCACCATTGATAGTAAAATCGCATCAGATATCATAAACCAAATATCCGACTACTTTTCGAAAGAGCACGATATGCTATTCGTTACCGATGTTGGAAACTGGGAACTTGAATTATTCAATCAGAATCAGGAAAAGTTTAAGTTTTGGGGGCCACTCGTTCCAACAGAAGAGACTATGCTTATGGAGGTTTCCAGGCAGCTTCGGGAATATGTCCGCTGTTATCTGTTTGGCTTTGACGGTGGCAGCTTGGTTGAGTAACGCCGTCAGAGCAAATATGAGAATTCATAGATGAAAAATGCGTGAAGACTGCCTACATATTGATTCGCAAGGATGCCCGGAACTTTTGAGTGGAGGGGAAAAATGAGCTGGCTTACAGAGTTAGGCTATAATGATAAACGGGATAAGGAAAACCCCCTGTTTACACAGGAGACAAAGGAGAAAACTGTAGATACAATCCAACGATTAGTAATAGACAGGCTTGTGCCTGCGAGTAATCACGAAACGGCTGTTTCCTATGTGTTTTTCGACTATCCGGAAGACTTTATGAAAGCCTTTTTTGAGGATCATGGTTTTGATGTTTCTATTGAAAACCTCGATGGAGCAATATCATACATTAAGTCCGTGAGCGGATGCGATAGTCGCGGTAGACCCCAAAAAGATGAAGAACTTGATAAGATACGCGACTTGCTAATAAGATCGAATATACCTTTCCTTACAATATTTGAAACCAATGGAAAGTTTCAGTTCCCAAGAATGCTGATTAACAGCACAATTCATTATTATTTCGGTGAACACAGTTCGGGATCAGCACATTATTATCGCCCTGATTTGAAGGAAACTTTCAGAAGTAGTTGGGAGGCAAATGTTGCTCGTGTTTTACGCCATCTTGGCATTCCCTATGGGTTCGAGACTCAGATGCTCCAGCGTCACGAAAAAGATGGCTCAGTTTCCGGGGTTTATATTCCTGACTTTTGGATTTCAGACAACCAAATCATCGAGGTAAAAGGTTTCTGGGACAGGGAGAGCAGGGATAAGGTCCTGGAGATCAAGAAATACTATCCTGACTACAAGTATTATATCATTGATCAAGACATCTACTCGTCCTTGAGCAAAGAGTATAGTAGAAAAATACCCGCGTGGGAGGACGAGCATTCAAAGACAGATTATTCGGCAGCCCAAAAACTCCAAGTTGTCGGTGTTACTTATGGCGCACGCCGCCAGGTTGCGCAAAAAATAAATGTAGGAGATCCGGTGAACCTCCTACGCGATCCAGGTAATCCTTATGACCAAGATGCAATTTTGGTGAAGACGCTTGACGGTGAGGAAATAGGCTTTTTATCTGCTGACTGGGCTTGCATCTATGCTCAAAAGCTGAATATTGGGATGGAATACTCTTGTTCTGTTATTTCCAAAGAGGATAAGAAAATAACCATATCAGCTTCGCGCAAAAACCCGGACGAGGTTATCCTTTTTGATTTCTTGAAAGAATGAGCGTTGGTTGCCCTTTGGCTGACTGTTCCCAGAAGTAGCAGAGAGCAATGGTAGAAAAGAGTCCGGTCCAACAATAAAGGTTGGACCGGACTCTTTATGCGTCTTCTATCTCTACAAATTGGAAAAGATCTTCGATTGAGACACCAAATACCTTGGAGATGTCATAGGCAAGCTTCAATGACGGATTATATTGCCCTCGCTCTAACCTTACGATGGTTTCTCGCCGTACACCTACCCGGTCTGCCAAATCGCCTTGAGTGATGTTTTGCTCTCGACGAAATTCGACGATTTTTGTCTTCAGCTCGGTCATTCAAAATACTCCCCCTCATCTGTGGCCTCCAGATAGAGGAAGAATGAGTACTTCAGAAGAGATGGAAGGTTGATCCCGATGAGGGCGAACATGATGCCGCCTTCCATAAAGGCTTTTTCCTTAAAAGCGAGTGCCAGGAACACGATGGTCATGATGCCAATCAGCATTTGAGATATGATGATGGCTTTGTCAGCAGCTCGTGACAGAAGAACCCGGTCGCGCTCATCTACCATCTCGCCGTTGCCGCCCGCCAGCTTCCAAGCAACACACAACTCAAACATGACCATTACAAAGCATGAAACAGCAGTGACGGTTAGAAGCGGCTTGAGGGCCGCTGAGACCCATAGAAACATACATAAAGCGGATAGCAGCACGGTCAGACCTCGACCGACAACAACGACCCATGCTTGTGTTCGCAGAGAGACCTTCTTCATAATTACCTCCGTGTGATATATTTGTATCATGTGATAAATATATCACATCGCTATTAAGGTGTCAAGTAGGAGCCTGGCGTGCTGGACTATAAGCGCCGTATCAAAATAAACCTATTCATTATTTGTATCAATCTTCCTTGATTCGGTACTGTTTCTATGATAGAATACCAGTATCACTTTGAACGAGGGTCTATACCGATACAGATGGAGAGCAGCTATGAGATATGGATACTGCCGGATCTCCCGGCCAAAGCAGAGCATTGAACGCCAGATCAGAAATATTAAAGCCGCCTATCCAGATGCGGTCATCATCCAGGAAGTCTTCACAAGAACGCGGATGGATCGAAAAGAATGGATGAAGCTTGTCCGCCAAATCAAGGAAGGAGACACCATTATCTTCGACAGTGTATCCAGAATGAGCGGCAATGCAGAGGAAGGGTTTGCTGCCTACGAAGATCTGTATAACAAAGGCGTCAACCTCGTATTCCTGAAGGAGCCGCATATCAATACGGACACCTACAAAAAGGCGCTTGAAAACAACATCGCTCTGACCGGGAGCAGCGTCGATTTGATTCTGGAGGGCGTCAACCGATACCTGATGGAACTGGCGAAGGAACAGATCCGACTTGCGTTCGTGCAGTCAGAAAAAGAGGTATCTGATCTGCACCAACGGACGAAAGAAGGCATTGCCACTGCCAGACTCAATGGAAAACAAATCGGTCGCCAAAAGAATGCGCAGGTCGTGACAAAGAAGAGTATCAAGTCAAAAGAGATTATTAAAAGGGTCTCCCGCGATTTTGACGGAAATCTGACCGATGCTGAGGTCATCGAATTGGTTGGCATAGCCCGGAATACCTATTACAAGTACAAGAAAGAATTGCTCGTGAGCGAGAAAGACAGCTAAAAAGAATGAAGCTATGGGGAACCGTCAAAGGCTCCCCATAGCTTTTTTTCAATATCTCAGATGCTGATCCGCTGTTTGCTCCTCTTACCATTCATTACTGATATTAGGAGACTTGGTTCCAAAACCCTTCAGCACAATCAACGGATAGTGGGGATAGAGACATAACTGCATTCCCAAAGTTCTTTCCCAATTGCTTGGTTGAATACTCGGCATATAAACTAATTAAACGCAGTAGTGCCTTTATGCGCGACCTCAGCAACATTAAGGCCGTCTTCATCTGTATATTGATTCGTGATGATAACTGATCCAGGTACATAAAGAATATCCGAAAGGTACTCTTCAGGGTCCAAGATAATTAGGATTTCCTGATTCTCTGCTTTTATCTGCTTTATATAATCCAATGCGGATGTTTCGTCCATTGGGCCAGCTGACTCGCTGATTAGGCTTTTGTCACCGCATCCCATGTAGCAGGTATCTGCTAAAACTTTTGTTTCTTTGCTCAGGAAACCCCATTTAATAATATCTTTATAATTGATGTCCGCACTACTTACATATAGGTAGCGGTCATAGTACTGGTGCCCATCCATGACATAAGCATTTGTCAATTCAACACCTCCGGATACAGGGTCAATCTGCCAATATACTTCATTTGTAGTGTCATAGGTGCAAGATTCTTCTGTCACTGTTACTATGTCTTCTCCAATCATAACATTTCCGGCCTGGACCTGCCATGTCCCGCCACTAAAGGTTCCTATAGTGTAAGCTGATATTTGGCTTGTACACTGCTGATAGTCATCCCGAACGACATAAGTGGCGTTTAACTTACAAGTGCGCTCATCAGATGGTATTTCTTCTACTTCTGCCGTCTGTAGTGTTCCGTTAACATAGGTCATCACGGTCGAGAAGATTTCCGTTGCAAACTCATCATCCGGAAGCTTTATTTCGGAATATGACCCAACTGTGTTTTGATAGATTGTGTCAACTGTATATCCATCGCTTTCGCTATACAAATATTTCACCAGAAAGACACCATTATATTTTGCGTACTCCGATTCTGCTGTCACTGCTACGATTACACTATCAGACACTTTGGGTTCGGTGATGCGCGAATCTATGGTGAGATCTGTTATGCTGTAGGCATCTGTGGCAGCAGGAGCGACCAAATACCAGAAATGCTCGCTTTGTTCCAAATCATGCCTGATTTGATCTTCAGTCTTTAGAGCCGGTGCAGATTCTTTTCCACAGGCAGAGAGGACTGCCAGACAAAGAAGCGTGATTATAACAAGACTATACTTTTTCATGCTGTTTTTCACCTCAACTGTTTAGTTGCTTTGAAAGAAAAAAACGATTAAAGCTATGAGCAGTGCGACAACAAGGCAAGCAACCACTACTTTCTTTATTGTCCATGCTTTGATCCGCTGCACATTTTCTTCAGGTGTATCCTCATCAAAGTTGAACTGAGAAACGACCAATGGGATTGCTGAGCTTACGACATAACCCAAATAGTAAGAGAACGATGCGGACTGAAAGAAAGTAAGCACCAAGGACACCAAATAGCGCGGGAGGAAAATAATACATTGTTTCAAAACAATCCAAATAAGACCTAAAACCGCCCAAACGATATTGCCAAGCCAGCCGTGGTAAAAGCCATCAATGTAATCGGAAAAGCCTTCAACAAAAATGTCCCCAACGCAGCGCCCAAACACTACAAAGCCGTTTTTTAAGCCATCTGCAAACCCTAACTCATTTACCACCTGCACATCTTTAACCAAAAGAGATACACCCTTCACAATCACATCTTTCCTTGAGAATTCAACTGTTCCAGATAAGGAAAAGAAGTAACTGCCGATAACAATGAATAAAAGGATTACGGTGCTGATGCCGGTCAACATCTTAGCAGTTTTAAGCTCTTTGGAATTTTCAAAACGGAACAATTCATCCAGAAGTTCCTTTGTAACTGACTCCGAAAAATCTGCTTCTTCAATACAAGTTCTGATTTTTACTCCATTTTTTCGAGAGTGCTCTGTTCTGAATGCTTCTTTAATCTCCGCATACTTTCGTTCGGCTACTTTAGCGGCATCCCTTGTGGGATATTCCTTGCCCAACGCTGTTCGCGCATTTTTATCAATTATGCTTAATCTGCGGTCAATTTCCGCCAGATAGCACCCTGCCAAAGCAGAAGGAATCCGCTCAGAGGACAACTGCGACTTAAATGTAAGTAGGGCAGGCTCATCATCCTCACCACAGCTATCAAGGCGTTGCTTTAAGTTGCTTACAATAGGCCGTAGTTCATCAGCCTGCTGAAAGGTTCTACAACGAATAGAGGAGCCGTCCGGCAAAAGTGTGTTTACTGTGCGAAGCTGCTCGTCCAACTTGACCCATTTTTGGTGGAGCTCTTTTTGCCGGCTTTTTGCCGCAGGAGTGGTATAGGTGCTAATTCTTTGCTCTGCCTCTGCAATAGACGGCAAGCTTTTGTAGTCAATCCCAGCCTCTATTTCATCAATCGCAGTTATCTCTTCTCGGGCTGTACTGGCCTCTGCTCTGGTTGAAAAGGTAATCCCTTCAACTGTCCGGTATTTCTCGTCAAACTGCATTATCGCCTCGTTTATCTTGCGGGTATTTGCTGTATCGTCGAGGCAGTGTAGGGTTTCTCTCAGTTTTTGAACCTCTGATAACGCTGCTTGAGCTTGATCCTCAGTGTCCAGAGGTAACGATTGTGCAAGTCTATCCAGGCGCTGTCGTTTCTCTTCTTGAACCGTAGTCATTCCAAAATACCGCGCTACGGTTTCAAGATTTCCATCTTTATCTCCGAAACGATCCAGTACATACAGATACCATTCCGATTGATAAGGATTGAGTTGAACGGATTGCAGTAGAGCTGACCGGCATGTTCCTTCATCACTCATATTTTTTGCGTTATTCAAAACTGCGGTAGCATTCCGCTTGTCTTCCGCAGAAATAGCACCCTCTGATGGCAAAGGGTCGGCACCATTTCGCTTTAGGCAGTCAATCAATGCATAATGGAGTGCAAATGTGGCATCCCACACGCCCTGAGCAAGGCTGGAGTATGTTTCCGGATCACAATAGATCTTATTCTTTTTTGAAGCAGCGGAAGCAGAGGAAACGAGCTTTCCAACGCCGTTGAAGAGCATGTGCCCAGCTCCTGTAACTAGGTTGAGTGCTCCAGCTGTGGCTGCACCTTTCAAAGCGCCGGATAGTCCGAATCCTCCACCACTCCAACGGCTTCTTCCTTCTCGACGAGCAACCCGATATTCATCCAGGGCTTTTTGCTCCAGTGTAATCTCGGCATACTGATCGCATAAGCGGAGGAACGGTTCTGCCCAGATATCTTGTATTTCGGGGTATTCTTCCTCAAACCGTACTGTATCAATAATAAGAATGTTATGTTGTACCAGCAAATTTACGCAGGACTCTATCACAGGGGTGATGCTCTGCTTTATTTGTTCCGGTGTGTTTTTTATCACATCATCCAAAGACCGATTTTGCTGGTAAAACTGGTAAAAGCGCGATTGAGCACGGTCTGCTTCTTCTTGAAATAGTAGGCGATATTTGTTGTAAGCTTCCCGAGCTGCATCAACCATGATAGGCCTATCAAATACAAAAAACATTTTCATAAAATCACCCAAATAGCATTGAGAGTGTATATCGGGAGAAACTTACAGTGAGTACGAATAGCAGATCCCGGTTTCTTTATTCCCTGTAATATCGACCCTTTTTGTCCAGTGGAGGGTATTATCAGAATACTTAAACTGCTTCACACTTTGCTCGCTATGATGGCGGACTCCGGTAGGCCAGTTTTCAGGGATTGGCCTGTCAAAGAAAACAGCAGTACCAAATACCGGGCAATCCCACTGCTGAGATGCTCCGGCAAAGCCCTTTCGAGCAAAGTCCACATCACCTGAAGGGCCATATCCACGAGGCCAAAATTGATGAGCCAAGACCAGAACAGCATCTACACCGGGATTGCTGAGTTGACAATGACGGATGCCAAAAGCGTCGTAGCAAACTGCCAAATAGAAGCGCTTACCACCGCTTTCAAAGAAACGCGAGTATCCCATTTCTTTTTCGTCATAACTCCGGGCGACACGAATGACATCTCTTTCATCATAGGTGGGATAAAACTTTCTCCCCATTGCAATAATACCTTCACGAGTAACAGCAAGAGCCAATTGATCTTCACCGTCAACACAATCAATACCAAAGCAGACCGTCATTGAGACTCCGCTCTTTCGCAGGAGATCGCAGACACCATCCGCCAAAGCGATGATTTTCCGTTCACTTTGCTCACGGAGTTGAAACAAGCCAGCAGGAAACAGAATTACATCTGCATCAGCTGAGTTACGCACAGCGCTGCCAAGGAGGGATAGCCGACTTTTGTTATCGAATGGCTTTGACGAAGAACTCTCCAATGTAACTGTTACTACATGAGTTTCTGATGCTTCAGGAGATTCTGTATCTGCACAAGGCTCAACCACAAACCCCAGTTTTCTCAAAAAGGTGTTCGCCTCTTCCCCGCCTGAGAACATGGAGGGTGGTAATTCCGTCCCGCTCACTTTAGCATTTGCAAGAGAAATAACATATTTCGGTGGATAGAGTTTGCCTTCATAGCGGAGATGATATGTGTGGGATAGGCGCTGCCGTGGAATGCCCTCCTCATCAATTTGCTGAATGGCTGCCAGAATCGCAGCTTTATCTATCATGTTCGGTATCATAATGATTCCTCCCTATTGAGCAATAATCTATGTCGGTATGGCTATCGCCCACAGCACTTCTTATATTTCTTACCACTCCCGCAGGGACAGGGATCATTGCGGCCAATCTTTTGCTTTTTGATAACGCCACTCATTATGAAAGGCGGACGCCGGTTATAGAGTGCAGCCAGCTCATTGGGTGTATGCCCTTTATTGGCCCAAAGGCGAGTGTTGTTCTGCACGGAAGTGATGATCTCAACGAAGGAAGATACGGACTTGTCATCAAGATCTACATGGTATTCTTCCAATATCTCAAATACCTGCCGGACTCCGGCTTCCACTGCGCAGGCGTACTGGATCTCTGCGGCGATTTCTTCTGCTTTGAATCGAGGCTGCCGGCATTGTTCTGAGAGAAAGAGCTTCAGCTTGTCCATTTGTGGTGTTTGCTCATAGTAGTCCCAGTCCGCATACCGCAGCAGCTCTTTTTTCTCCGGCACATACCGGGGCTTCGCATCACACTGACGCAGAAGATCCTTCACATCCTGGAAGTCGTTCTCTTCAAACTCATCGCAGACGATGTATTCTTCCCAGAAGCAATATGGAGCGCCGACTGCTATGTGACGGATCAGGACTGGGAACAGCTCCTCAATAGAGGTCTTCTGGCTGTTCTGCCGGTTGAAGATGTCCACAAAGTCATCCTGGCTAATAACGCCATACAGATGAACAGCGGCCGTTGCATAGCTGTTGAGCAGATCATAGCGTGCCTTCCTCTTTGAGAAATCTCCTCGTTCCAACTGAAGGAACACATCGCTGATCTGGGTGGGAACGGTCACCACCATGTCAGCCTGCGATTCTTCGCAGACAAGATAGCAGAGATCCACAAGGAGCTTATACTGCTCAGACTGTAGCTTCTTCACCTTGATGGGTTGCTGGCTTTCGGCTGCCCGTTTGAAAAGCATGAATGTGGGGGCATCGAGAACATAAAGAAGCTCTGTCAGGCGCTTGGGCTTTTGCAGCGCACCGCTGACCACCCCCACCAATGAGGCCTTATTCAGCTTGGAATAGCCCTTTACATAGTAATCCTTGGCCAGCTCCTTCAGCTTCGCCACGCTCGCGTTTGCCAGCACATCTTCAATGGTAGGCTTCCTAATCTCGTTCAGATCCATAGTGTGCTCCCTCTGTCCCGTTAGCTTCCAAGCTCTATCGTCGCCTCACCATCGGGAGCGATGACAATCTTCATGGGACGGATGTATCTGTCGTAGAATTGCCGCTTCTCGGCGGTTGTCAGATCGGCTCTCGTCGCCGTGTATGCTTCCTGGAGGATGTCCTGAACATTGATATGGAAGCTGTTATCCAACACCCTCCGTACCTCAGAAAGGACGGCGGCAATTTTGATCTCATCGCTGTTACCCGTACAGAAATCATCAATATAGCAGTATGTAATTCCAGCATTGATCAGCGCGCTCTTAATTGCAGGCCCGCATTTCTCGTTCTCAACCATGACGAAAAAGCGCAGCTCCGGCATGGCCGCTATGAGGCCCCAGTAGTCAGAGTCACTGGAAACCAATATGAAAGACTTGATTCCATTCTGGTAGTATTCGCGGCAGGTGCCTGTGGTGAGCCGAATATCGACCAAAGACTTCTGTTCTTTGATGCGTTCAATCAAGTTGTGCTCGATGGGGATGTCGGTGAATTGCTCAAGGATTTTCCATGCGGTCGTTGTGTGAATGTCATCATAAAGGATGATCTTATTGATCTTGCTCAGCAGAGCCTCCTGATCCAGATTCTTCAGCGTGGCATACAGCTTGAAAGGATCGGAGTTTTCACAATCGACAACAATATCTACCTGCTCACTTTCCTCCAGGAACTTATAGATTCCTGCCTTCGTGAGATTGCCGGCATCTGTTACCTTGCTCAGATCGCAGAAGTAATCCTCATTGGCCTCATACAGCAAGGAAACAAACTTTTTGTCATTGTAAAGAATATTGCCTGCACTGATATAGTCCCAGTTCATGTAGACCTGATAGGGATACTTGCTTTTATTGGCATAGTATTCATTAGCAGCCGCTTTGATCCCATCCTCTGATAGACCATTCGGCATCAGGAAAAGTGCCCGAACATATTCCCACTTCAACCAGATAGGGAACATACTTTTGCAGTTGTTGATCCGGTTGCTGATGTGTCGGTTGATATCTATGATGTACTGGGTAGGCTTATAGTTTGCGCGTTCAATAGTAATACCGTCGTTCATAAGCTGCTGGAGGCTGCTTTGAGGAATTAGCTCCGGCATGGAGTGAAGATTCTTCATCTCATACCGCATCAGCTTATATATGGCGGAGTAGTTCTGCTCCAGCGCTGTTCGCAGCGCACAAAGATTTCTGACAATGCGAGCATTTTTGTCCGATTCGAGTTTATCATACCACTCAAGTTTCGGCGGTTCATGATCACTTTCAAAGAACCGTTTGGGAACTCCGATTAGATAGGCCACTTTGGAGATGACCATGTAGGTGCTGTTCTCAAAGTCGGTATAGTGGTGTTTAACGGCTGCATCGTCATTGCTGTCAGTTGGGGCCTGATAGATGCTGGATTCATCCATGGTGGTACTGGTCATAATTTACCTCCAGACTGCATGACCGGTTGGTAGACGATGCCGCACGATTATTTTACCGCATCCTTGAAAGCTTTGCCTGCTTTGAATACAGGCGCGACCGATGCTGGGATTTCTACCGGTTCTTTTGTTTTGGGATTTCTTCCGATTCTGGCGTTGCGCTGTTTAGCTTCAAAGGTGCCGAACCCTACTAATTGCACTTTTTCGTGGTTCTTCACTGCATCCATAATTGCATCCAACACGCTATCAAGAGCTGCTGAAGCCTGCTTTTGCGTTAAGTTTGTATCCTCTGAGATTTTGTGGATCAGTTCTTGTTTGTTCATAGTGATACCTCTCATTTCGAAAATAAGAATAAAACGGCAAATAATTACATCTTTATAATCATTATAGCTGATTCAGATAGAGGGTGCAACTTGCAGACATTGCGATGGCAGCTTCTCTTTCTGGCAAGAAGCTCATGCCACCTATTAGGAAGAATCTTATTGCCTAAGCTCGGCGATTTCGCTATAATAATAAATTGGGGAATGAAGGAAAAGGAGGACGGAAGATGCCAGGAAATGATACTGCCATGGCAATTCTGGATAGCATTGCCGATTCTCTTTCTGAGCGCGGATTTGAACCATACGAGCAAATCTACGGGTATTTCAAGACGGGCGATGTGAGTTATATTACTCGTCATGGTGAGGCGCGTCAAAAGATAGCTGCCGTCAGCCGTGATGAGATTCGCAGCTATCTTGCAAAAAAGATGCCGGGGAAAAATGTGATTGATAAATAGGTCCGATGCTTTGGTATGGCATCGGACCTATTGCTTTTGTTATTGAATGGGAATAACAATGGGGTTTCTGAATTCACTGAATTAGTTTAGAAATCAGAAGAAAATAAGAGAAAAACCACGAAACACGGAAGAAAATGTTCTGCGTTTCGTGGTTCTTTTTTGTTGCCGTACTATAATCGTACTATTTACAAAAAATAGCCTTGAATTTTTAGCCCTGTTGGGCTTTGCTGAAAGCGGAATGGGCTTCTTCAATCAAGGCCGCAACTTCTGAATGTTTGTTGGGGTAAAGATGGCTGTATGTCTGAAGGGTGGTTTCAATGTTTTCATGGCCCAGCCGGTCAGCAATCAGCAAGGGGGAGAAGCCTTTTTCGATGAGAAAGGAAGCGTGGGAATGCCGCAGATCGTGAACCCGAATTCGCTTTACCCCGGAAGCCTTACATCCTCTAATCATTTCATGGAGAAGATAGCTTTTAGTTTGTCCGAAAAGCCGCCCTGATGGATCAGTAACATAAATACAGGTGGAATACCGCTGTACCATTTCGGATAGGAACGGGGGCAAAGTAATGATCCGTTTGCTTTTGGGTGTTTTGGGTGGTAGGATCAAATCTTCCTTCTTGTGTCTGGCATAGTTTTTGGAAATGCTCACCGTATGGGCTTCAAAATCAAAATCATCCGCAGTTAAAGCCAACAGTTCACCGGAGCGCATACCCGTCCAAAACAGTAGATTAAAAATCACAACAGAAGGGGGCTTGTCGGCCACCGCTTGGACGAAACGGTTAAATTCTTCTACCGTCCAAATCTCCATTTCATCAGCGTGCTTTTTACCCATGCTACCGGCAAGGCGGCAAGGGTTACTTTCCAATCGGTAATACTTCACAGCAAAATTGAAAATGGCGCTGGCCTGATTATTTACCGTTTTTAGATAGGTTGGGGAATACCCCTTGGGATCAGCTAAAAGTTCATTTTGCCACTTTCTGATTGTGGCCGGGGTAATGGTGTTGATTGGCATATCCCGGAAGAAGGGAAGAAGTTTGGTGTCAATCAGAAATTGCTTGTTGGAATAAGTGGTGGGCTTCAGACGGTGCTTGCAATCTTCCATGTAAAGTTCCACCAGAGAACCAAAGGACATATCACAGGAAGCATGGGCCTTGGATAAGAATTCCCGTTCAAAATCTTGGGCTTCTTTCTTCGTCCTGAAGCCTTCCTTCTTCTTTTGCTTTCGGTTCCCTGTCCAATCGGTATAGTAGAACTTGCAGAACCATGAACCGGCTTTCTCAGTCTTGTAAACCGGCATATAATCACCTGTCCTTTCGTGAAAATGGTTGCGTTGAACCAAGGGCAGGTGCTATAATAGCTTCTGTGAGGGTGCTATTATCGGGCCTGTCCCGGTGTGGTATCTCTAACCGCCTTTCCTGTTGGCGCAGGGAGGGCGGTTGTTTTTTTCTCACTTATTAAGCTCTTCTGTGATTTCTTGGACAATTTCAGTTTCTGGTCGGGTATCCTTCAGCCGTTCCACTAAAGCCGGAATAGAAGCCTTGGTGGATTCTACAAGGGCTTCTATATCATCTTCATACAGAATGAAGCTATTGGGGGCTTTCCCAACAACCCAATAAGGGCGTTCCAGTCCATTTTCCCCTATGACGGATTTTTCTTCCACATCACCATAGATTTCTTCAAGGGCCACCACAATACCTTCAAACAAATATATGGATTGCTCCAACTGCTTCACTTCTTCTGTATTCTGGTGTTCTGCCCAAGTTAAATCTTCCTTGATTTTGACAATGGGAACCTCTAAAGCCTTTGCTATCTTTTCGATGGTTTCAATTTTTGCGTTTTGCTTATCCGCTTCATATTTACGAATATTTGCTTCATTTATACCGCATAGTTCCCCAAGCTGTTTTTGTGTTAGTCCCCTTTCTTTTCGCAATTTCCTGATATTTTCACCTACCGTCATGCCGGTATCACCTCCAATGAAACCAGTATAGCACAAGAATAGAGAAAATAACAGGTTGAAAAAAATCTTTTTTAGTATTGACAGGTCTGTTTCAATCTGTTATGATTGTAGCAGGTTGAAAACAATCTGTCAACAATTTTTTAGAAAGGGTGAATCAAATTGAAAGTAAACAAAAAGAAACTGGAATTAGCAATGGCTAATGCCTGTATGGATTCAAGAGATTTGGCGGTTGCCGCCAATCTTCCCCGGCCCACGCTGAACAATGCCATAACCGGGCGGAATTTACGCCCCGCCACCATTGGCAAGATTGCCAAGGCCCTGAATGTGCCTGTGGAACAGATTCTTGAAGAATGACAGGGGGCCAATGATGCAAAAAAAAAAGAAGGTGATTATACTTTGCAATTCACTAAAGAAATGGGGCTGATCCTGTTCGATGGATACTATGAAGGCGGCGGGATGGGCCGGGATGGAGAGCCAAGCCCCAAAGTCAGACAAGGAACACGCAAGCCCAAAGCCTATGAAATAGCCAAGCGGGAATATCAATGGTTGCTTGGGAAAATCAAACTGGGGATCGTTCTGACTGACTATGACGATGACAGTATTTTTCAGAGCCGGTTAAAGATTGTTCAGGCCCTTAACCAACATTGCATCGTTATCAAAGGGGCGCACAAGGGCGGGCATATCTATTGGGCCAATACCACGCAAGCAGTAACGACAAGTAACAATAAACTGAAAACTATCCTGACCCTTTACCCCGTTGATTATAAGTGTGGGGTAAAGCTGGTTAAATCAACCGGTGAAATAAAACCGGCTGATACCTATGGGGCCTTGCAGAACGATGATGGTTCTTTCCGGGAAGTGTTGTACTTCAATCCCAATGAAGATGGAACCCTTGATGAATGCCCATTCTACGACCGGCCTTTACAGTCTGGTGAGAAGCACAACTTCTTGGGGATGAAGGAAGGTGATGGGCGGCAAGATGGCTTGTTTACATACATGATCCCCATGAAGGAAGCCGGGTTCACATATGAGCAATACGAGGAAACCGCCGATCTTATCAACAAATTCATTTTCGCTGAACCTCTGAACAGGGAGTTTGACAACGCAAAACGCCGGGAAGCATGGGATAACCTTACTATGGAAGATAAGGAGAAAAAGCCGGTCAACCCACAATCCTTCAGACGCTTCTTGACATTGAAAGAAATGCGGGTGAGATACAACGAACTGTTGAATTTAGTTGAGTTTTTCAACATTCCAAAGGAGTTTAGCACAGTGAATGATTTTCAAAATGCAATGCCAACATTGCTTCTGTATGCCTATCGGGAATACACAGGCAACAAGGCTATAACCAAACAACAGATAATCGACCTGATCGCCCTTGTAGCTGACGAAAACAGTTATAATCCTGTGCGGGATTACCTAACCGGCTTATCTTGGGACGGGATTGACCGCTTTCCCAAACTATATGAACATCTTCATGTTACCGGGGAATTTGACAAAATCTTTATTAAAAAGTGGCTCATTCAAACGGCCGCAATGCCATTTAACAGCCTGAAGGGCAAGAAACCCTTTGGGGCGGAAGGTGTACTTATCTTCCAAGGTTCTGAAGGGATCGGAAAAACCCGTTTCTTTGCTTCGCTGGTTCCTGATCCCGTATGGTTCAAAAGTCTGGACAAGCCCATGTCTACCAAAAACAAAGACACCCTGATTGATACCCTTAGTGCATGGATCACTGAAATTGGAGAGATTGACCGGACTTTTGCAGAAAACCGGTCAGACCTCAAAAATTTTATGACTTCCATGAAAGACACCATCCGTAGACCTTATGCACGGGAGCCGGTGACAAAACCCCGGATTACTTCTTTCTGTGGAACTACCAACAAGGCCCAATTCCTGACGGAAGAAACAGGTTCCCGCCGCTGGTGGGTGGTGAACATCCCCCAAAAGATTGACCTTGCGGCCCTTTGGAGGGATGTTGACCGGGATCAGCTTTGGGCGCAAGTTTATCAGATATTCAAAGATGATCCGTTGGCTTTCCGTCTGACAGATGAAGAAGTAGCCGCTCTGAAAAGTCGCAACGGTGAAGTAACTGAACTGTTACCGGCTGAAGATGAATTGCGGTTGCGGTTTGACTTTGAAGCCCCTGAATCTAAATGGGCATGGGTACAACCCGCCGCCCTGAAGGCCCTTCCCGAATATGATGTTGAAAAATATTCAGCAATGATGATTGGGGCCGCTATTGCTAAGATTGCTGAAACAGTTCCCGCAATTCGCTTCAAAAGAAGTCATGGTGTTCGCAAGTGGTTCATTCCCCCGGCCATTCAAAACACTGACCGGTTCAGGAATGCCGATTAAAAAGGGTGCCGGGGTGCCGCTTATTTAAGCCCTATATAAAGAGTAGTAAAAAATAAAAAAATTTATTTACCCGGTTTTTTATAGAAACAATAGGGTTTAGAAATTCCTGAAAAATACAGACACCCCGACACCCATATTTGAAAGCGAGGTAAATTTTATGGAAGAAAAACTGTGTCCCTTATCTGGAAATCTATGTGGTTCAAATTGCGGCTGGTTCGTCTCCGGTCACGACAAATGCGCTATGGCTTTGCTTGGGGGTAGCCTGTTCCCCCTGATGATGTCGGTAACAGGGGAATACCCGGATAACCCCTTATACCGGATTGCAGAAAACACTGATTCTATCAGTGCTGATTTGGAAGCCTTCACCGATGTATTCAAAAGAACTGACTTTTGCTGAAAACCTGACAAAACCTGACCTGCAATTTGAAGAAATTTGAATCAAAGCCCACCATGAAGGAGGAAAATTAACATGACACTGAACCAACTGAAAACCAGAGCCAAGGCCCATGATCTGATGATCCGTAAGGATGGGAAAGGCGGCTATGTGTTGGTAGACATCTACATCAATGCCCTTGCCGCCCCCGGCCCCATGACCATTGAAGAAGTGGAAATGTGGCTGGATGATCTGGACGAACACAAGCAGTAAGAAAGCCCCCTTGTGTCACCGTCTGCAAACTCTGACACAAGGGAGCCGAAACCACCACCCAAAGGGCGGCTTGTGAATAGTATAACACATGATCCGCCCGGCAGTCAAAGAAAGGACGGAATTACATAATGAAAAATCTGATTGAAACCGCCAAGGCCACCAAGGTTCCTGAGAAGTACGAACTTCGGGTAAGTGATTTGGACACCCTGTATCGTGAAGCCCATGGGGATGTGTTCAGGATGATTTCTTGGGCGTTCAAGATTGGCTTCCATCAGGGGCAGAAGGCGGGTGATCGCTGATGCCGGTAAAAGTCAAGATCAGCTATACCCCAGACGAGGAAGCGAAAATAACCCGGCTTGAAACCCTTATGAAGTCACTTTTGCCCTGTCATAAGGTCAAGAAAAGCGCAGGTACACCCCCCTATAACCACCTGTATTTCACACCTACAAAACCCGGAAAGCCCTGTAATATCAAGGTTTTTGACGATTTGAAAAAAGGTTGACCCAAATTTCCGGCTGTGGTATAATTATAAACATAAAAGTACCCCACCTTTTACCGGGTGGAAGCTGTGAGAAAACGGCGCGGGAAATCGTTCTATTGGACGGTTCCCGCGCTTTTTCTATATTTAGTCCACTCTGGACGTTAAACGGAGGTTTTATGATGGATGAAAACAAGGCCATGAACAACCAGAACCCGGATGGAGCTGGGGAAAAGACTTTCAGCCAAGAGGACGTAAACCGCATTGTTGGTGAACGCCTTGCCAAAGAGAAGGCAAAGGGGGAAGCCGCCCTTGCTGAAAGGGAACAGCAACTTGCCCAGCGTGAATTGCTGTTGACCGCAAAAGAGAAGTTGACCGAAAACGGCCTTCCCGTGGAATTGGTGGACGCTCTGAATGTGTCCAGCCCTGAAGCACTGGAAAAGGCCCTGTCCACCGTGAAAACGGTTTTGGACAAGTACAAATCGGAAGCCCGGCCTATGAAGTTCAGCGGGGCTAAACCGGCTGAAAGTCTATCTGGTGTGAGAAACACCGGGGATGATTCACTCAGAAAGGCTATGCGGCTTCCCTGACATGAAAGGAAGCTAAAATATGGCAACTATCAATCTTGTAACCGCTTTTCGCCCGCTGGCGGATGAAAAATTTTCCAGCGAATCCAAGAAGGCCCTTTTGACCAATCAAGATTTTGATTGGACGGGGGCGCACTCTATCAAAATTTACAAGGTCAGCACTTCGGCTATGAACGACTATGACCGCCCCGGTGCTAACACCGCCACGAATTGGAGCCGCTTCGGGCCTGTGGCCGGTTTGGATGCCACCACCGAGGAAATGACCTTGAAGAAGGACCGGAGTTTCACCTTCGCTATTGACAAGCTGGACACGGACGAAACCGCAGGCCAGCTTCAGGCCGCCAGCGCCCTTGAAAGACAGCTTCGGGAAGTTGTGATCCCTGAAGTTGACAATTACACTTTCGGGGTGATGTGTGAGAACGCCGGGAACAAGCCCGCCGCCCTTGCCCTGACCGCCGAAAATATCTGTGGCGAGATTTTCAAGGCAAATACCACCCTTGACAATGCCGAGGTTCCCGAAACCGGGCGGATCATCGTTGTAACGCCTGATATTTACCTTTTGATGAAGCAGTCCAAGGACATTTTCTTGGACACTGATGTAACCGCAGAAATGCGGCTGAAAGGTGTTATCGCCCAGCTTGACGGGGCGCAGATCATCAAGGTTCCCGCCAACCGCCTTCCCTCTGATTTCGGCTTTATGGTTGCCCATCCTGTGGCAACCGTGGCCCCTACCAAGTTGGAGGATTACCGCATTCACCAAGACCCGCCGGGTATTTCTGGTGATTTGGTGGAAGGCCGTGTTTGTTACGATGCCTTTGTGCTGGACAACAAGAAGGCGGCTATCTACTATCAGGCCGTGACCGAGGGCTAATATCTGATGCGGGGCGTGTGGGCGTGGCCTATGCGCCCCGTATTTGATTTTCAGGAGGTTTTCATGGAACGGATAGACCGACTTATCATAAAGGCGAAAAAGGCCGCACAAGCCAAGGCAGAGCGGTTTACAGTGGGCTTTGTGACCTATGAACCGGATAAGGATAAATACAAGGCTTGCGGCCACCTGTGGGGCGGCAGGAAGGCTTCTGGATGCCGGTATGTGGTTACATGGCATGACAGCACAGAAGCCGCCACCAATGCCCTGATTGGCCTTTATGACCAATACCCCAACCCCGTTGAAGATGCCGTGATCTTCTTCAATGTAATTGACCAATAAAAGGGAGTGAAACACTATGCCCCGGCGCAAAACACTGAAACTATCCACCCCGGCTGATATACGCCGGGCCATTTCGAGGATTGCAAACATGGTTCTGAATGAAGAGATTGCGCCAACAAGGGCGGATGTGCTTATAGCCGCTTGTAATGCCGCATTAAGAGCCATTCGCACAGACGAATATGAAAAGAAACTGGCGGAATTGGAAGGGCTGTTGTCCAATATGGAAGGGCGGTGAATTATGAAAGAGCCAACAAAGGCAGAAATCATGCTGGATAATGTAACAAAATCCAACCGGCTTATAAATTATTTGCGGTTTTGCAAGGATCACCCGATCCCCCCGGTTCGCTTGGATTTACTGTCTTCCACCAAGGCTTCTATAAAAGCTTATCAAAATGAGGTTCAGACTTTCATTGACCGCTTAACCGCCCAGAATGAAAAGGTTGTGTCTCTTGTAAAACAGATACCGGATGGAGAAGTCCAGCTTGTCTTACAGTTGCGCTATGGCCTTTTGGACAATGCTACAAAGAAAACACCGTGGCTTGATATACCGGCCCTGATGAACTATGAAATGGAAACCATATACAGGCGGCACCGAAAGGGCATTGATTTCTTGAATACGCTTTTGGAAAGTGAGGTTGCATAAATGAGCATAGAAAAAGCACGAATGGCGGCAAGGAAGGCACTTGAACGAATGTACCAAGGCCGGGCCACCGTCATTAAGTATCAGAAGATAAAAGACGAATGGGGCATGACCAACTTTCAGGAAGTAACCGTTTTGGAGGATCAGCCCTGTAAACTGTCTTTTGAAACCTTAACTTCAAGCACTGGTGATCCCGTGGCTACCGTGAGCCAATCCGTAAAGCTGTTCATTTCCCCTGATATGGTGATCAAAGCCGGTTCTAAAATCATCGTCACCCAGCATGGGCGAACCACGGAATATTCCAACAGCGGGGTTCCCGCCGTCTACCCCACCCACCAAGAAATCATGCTGACCCTGTTTAAAGGGTGGGCATAAACCTAAACCCCGGATCATAGCCGATCCGGGGTTTCTTCTTTTGGTCAGGTATGCTATACTGAAATTCAAAAGGGGGTGAACCGGTATGGGTAAAGGGTATGTGTATAGATGCCCCAAATGCGGTCATGAAGAAGAACTTCTTTCCGGTGTGGGCTTCATGTCCCCTGTGGAAGCCGATATGGAGCGGGAAAGCATTCTGGCGGGTATCTATGGCCCCAAGGCGCAAGCGGCCCTTGTAGCCCATCCTGAAGCCCCTGTGAGCGTTCAACGGGCGGTGTACCAATGCGGGGCCTGCGGCAAGCTGGAAAGCCGTCTGGCAGTCACTGTGAAGGCCCCTGTCCCAGTTCCAATCCTTCAGCGGTGTGATTGTGGAGCCACCATGCACCGGATCAGGAGCGGGAAAGATATGGTTTGCCCAGCTTGCCGGAAACCCCTGAAGAAAACAGATGTTGTGGCCGTTGTTCGGTGGGATTGAAAGGCGGTGTACTATGATCAAGACAGAAGAAGCCTTCACCGCCCGTTTCGGTGGGGATGTGTTCTATGCTATGCCTGATGGCCGCTGTATTTACCACTACCGGGGCCGGGATTATTTGTTGGAAGGTGCTATGGCCGATCCTGAAGCAGTAATGCGGGATAGTTTGGAGCGTGGGAAAAACCTTCTGATCAAGACTTTCCCCGTGGTTGACTTGTACCCTGATCCGAACAGTGATTACTGACTTTGAAAGTTGATTTTCAAAAGAAAGGCAGTTCAAGGAATTGAAAAAACGGGCGTACTAAAATCGTACTAATAGCGGTTCAGAGTACGCTTGAATAGTTCATTTTGCACTGAATATTGCTGAAAAATTGTTCAAATTCGCCACATATTCAGCAGAAAAGAAGCACTTTTCAGCCTTGTTCAGCGTAAGCCGAAACAGAATGGGAGTAAGCTGCTTCTGGAGAACAACCAGCCTCCGGGAAAGATCATCATATTCCGTGAACGCAGCTACGATATCTGCATCATCCTCAAAGGTAGGACGAGCCGGATACTTTTTGTTGATGATGAAGGATTTCGTGACTCCTTCAAACTGGACGGTAATTGTTGGAGTTTTCTGAGCAACCACAATTCCCGTTCCATATTGCTTATGCTGAACCTGCACATTCAGGAGAGAAATACTGGAAAGCTCAGCAACTCGGAGTTCCAGAGCGTGAATCTGATCGGAGATTTCATCAATTTGGGCCTGTTTCTCCGCAGCTTCCTTTTTCCGCAGTTCCTCAAGCTTGTATGCTTTGACACTCTCTGCTTTTGTGCGGAAAGTCATGCCGGAATATAGATTGTAGGCCCGTGCGCAGTAGATGATATCAAAGGCCAAAAGGTGCAGGCTCTGATCCTGGTAAAAGTCAGCACCGCTGACAAGCTCACGATACTTCTGAAGGAGCGGCTGGTGATCTTGTAACGCTTCAACAACGAGGTCGCACATCCCGTAGTATGCAGGCAGTTTGAAGTCCCTGCCTGAACCGATGTCAATGCCGTATTCAATGCACTTGGCGAATTCCTCTGCTTCACTATACTTGTAGATGTAGTTTTCCTCGGGAGCATAAAGCGCCAGGTATGTAAATGCGCTGTGGCGATCCTGGCTGTACTTCCAAAAGCTTGGAAAGCAACGCTGCCGAACAGACTCAATACCTTCCAAAAACTCTTCGATGTGATCCTGACGCAGTTCCAAGTCACCGTTGTCATCAGCAAAAAGGACTTCGTTAAAAAGGCGCTCCACTTCCTCTGGTTCCTGCTCTGCCATTTTAACAATGCCGTTGGAGGGCGAGACCTGACCGTTATCCACGAGAACGGAGCATTCCCGAGTGGCCGTCCGGAATTTCTCTGCGAATGGATAGCTCTCATAGCGGTCATCAAACCATACATCCTGAAAACAACGCACGGCCCGCCACTTAAAGATCTCATCATTCTCGGAATTGTTGATCAGAGAGTAATTCTGATCATATCGGTCAATCAGTTGGTGAAGATTATCAATATTCATGTCTCGGCTCCTTGTTCCTCATTAAGCCAGTCATCGTCGATTTTTCGGTAAAGGCTTGCCAGATCAAAGGGATTTAACATTCTAAATATACCATTCTTTTTTACTGCGTCAAGGTCCGCCTGATAGAGTGATTCCCGAAGCTGGGTTTCTGCTTCCTCGCAAATCAACTCCAAATACTCGCTGAATGACATTTCACGGATGGGAATGATGGATTGTCTATTCTCGCAGCTCATGTCGAGATATGGGAGAGGCTCCAGCAGTTTGCCGTCAAAAATCACGAAAGCATGGCGGTAATAACGACTGTCCGGCCCCTTTCGATAGCAGTATAGTACCCGGATTTGATCCCATGGTTTCAGTTCATCTAAGTAACTTGTGACAAGGTGATAGACATTGTTATAGCACGCCTGCTCTTCAATCAGCTGCGGATACTTTTTCGCTAATACTTCAGAGAGTTGTCTATCATAGCCGTACATCATCGAGCCTCCTCGCCGCTACCGTCATCAGAAGACATGAAAAACTGCTGATACTCCCGTGTGTAGGGGCTGAAGTACCAATCCGGCAAATACTCTGTAACAGCGATCTCCTGGAAACGGAGTATATTATCAGAGTCGATTCGAGCCAGAAGATAGTCGTGGTAGTAGTGTTCGGCGGGATCTTCGTCGATATCCAGAATGGCCAGATTATAGACACCGGCTCTCAGCCGCTTGACTTTGCAGTGTCTTCGGCTTTGGCTGTGGAAGGCAAGGGCTTCTCGAATGGACTCATCTTTGGTTGGATGGACACCGAGTACACCTCTGTCATTGACAACGATCCATTTTCCAAGCTGAATTTTCTCCACTTGCGCCTGCTCGTCTTCTTCGAGGAGAGTCATCGCACGGATGATTTCAGCTTCTGTCATAGAATGCTCCATATATCTTTTCCTTTCCGCTGCTAATTGCAATGGACAGGCAACTCTTTCTATTTGTAAGAATAACATAGAATGAGCTGCCTGTCCAATTTGTGTTTTTAGTTGTGGATTCGGACACGCAGACCAACTAGGTTTCGGATGGAGATACCGACTAAGTACCAGTCCTCACCCTTCTCAATCCTTGTTGCTTCCCAATGGCTACCAGTCCAAACATCGAAGCACTGGCCACAGTGCAGGCCACCAAGATAGGTGTTGAGACCAAAGCGAATGTCCATCCGATCAAGACGCGGGTCATAAATCAATGCGCCCTGTTTCATATCAGTGTTCACCTTCTTTTGCCAAACATGGGGCATAGTCACGCCAAAAATGCTCGTATTCAGCCCAGGACGGGTTTTCAAAGATGCGGGAGGAGTGGAGTTCAAGTGCGTACTCCTCCACTTCTGCTTTGCTGTGAAGCCAAGCGCAGCACTCTTTCGACCAGCGTTTCAGTGCTTCGTAAATACCCATTTCGTTAGACCGTTGGATCAAGTCCAGCATGAGCGCCTTCCACTCGGACTCCTCAATGTCCCCGATGTCAGTCATGATGCCGCGACGATAGCCGTAAACACGATCTCGCCCGGAGCCGGACTTGATATATGCCCTTCCGGTTCCGAAATGGTGACGCAGATCTGCGAATGTCAATTCTTCACGCGGCTTCTTCAAAGTGAAAACCTCATCCATATCATCAGCCTCCCCGGAAAGCGGCCATCATGTCGCTCAAATCATCGGTGTTTTCAGGTGCCTGCTCATGTGCGGCGGGAGGAGCGGCCAAGCCGCTCAAGCTCCCGTCCGCCATCATTTCCTGGATGACCTCACGGATTTGCCGTTTCATAGTTTCTTTGCTGAACTCATCCGCTGCTTCAGGACAGCTGATGTAGTGGAGAACTGCATTGACAACCAGCTCTGTTTTATTCCTGGGCTTTGAACTAAGGATTTCCATGACTTTGCGATGCCTGAAGTCAAAAGAGTTGAAGTTCAGGTAAGTGCGTATCACCTTATCGCCCATTTGCCTTTACCTCACTCTGGTACAGAAGCATATAGCCGACCGCATTGGCATGAATGTCGTCAATGAAGACGGGAAAGGCCACCTTGCCGCCTCTCTCAATCATGCTGCGGAGCAGGATGGAACCTCCGCCAGCGAAGACACATTTGCTTGTCCGCACATCAATGCCATGCTCACGCAGGAAGTTGTAGAATTCATTGAGGAATTCGTCAGCCATGCTGCGGATCAGCAGCTGCACTTCTCCGGGAAGCATGGTCGGTTCGCTGCGGATCACTTCATCAATGTCGCAGTCCTCCAGAAGTCGGTCAAACTGCGAATTGCATTTGCTGGTGATGGAGTTGTAGAGCGTGATAACACCCTTCTCAAAGCTTTCCATGACCTCCAGATCCGGGCGGCCATTACGAAGCTTGAGAACATCGACCGTAAAACCGCCGATGTCGATGATGTAAGAGACACCATAATTCTTGAGATCGCTGAATTTGGTGATTGCGGCTGCCAAAGCCTGTGTGTAACTCACAACCTTGGAGATTCGGATGGACCGGTATTCGCCACAGAATTCAAAGTCAACGGTTTCTCGCTTGCGAAGGAAATAGCTTTCAAAGCCGGCGTGCTGCCGCCCATAATGAGCGGGCGGAAGACCTACCAACAGCGTAATATCCACCGGATCAAGCGACTCGGGGATCTGCTTGTGCCGCAGCTCGTATGCGATGGCAAACAGAGTCAGTACATAAAAGCGGTTATCCTTCGTTTTATCGCGAAGATAGGAAATGCGCTTTTCGGTCAGGGTATAATACTTGCCATCCCAGAAGATATAGTCCACATTCAAAGCGGGCTTGTCCTCCGAAACGATGACGCCGGAAGTAAATAGGAAATTGGGCGTTTTTACGCTCTTATTCCCATGATCAACAGAGACAATCATAAGCGGGTCCTCCTTAAAAGTATTCAATAACTTATACGAACAACGCAACAGAACAACAACCGACAACCTCATAAAACCCCGGAGGCAGGTGCCGCGTTCCTGCCTCCGGGATAAGCTCACTCAAGGAGGAGAGCGCGAAGGTGTTTGAATGCGTACTGGAGCGAACGGTAGATCACAGAAAAGGGTCTCCCTTCTGCGCGAGCAATGTCAGTGTAGCTCATATCTTTCAGGAACATTTCAATTCGCTTCTGCTGAACTGGAGTCAGCTTTTTAATTGCGGCATAAAGGCGGATGATTTCTTCCTCCTGTAGGATGTGCTCCAGGACATCATCCGAATTCGCCAAGATGTCATTCTCTGCTTCTTCAATAGGCATCCAATCTCTGTGGTAGACCTCCTTTTTCCGGATGCGGTCACTTTCGCGCTGAAGCTCCTGCCACTCGGCGTAGAGCGCGTCATCCACCGGCACTTCCTGGTATTTTCCGTAGTAATCCTTGATCGTGATAATCTTCATTGAGTTTTCCTCCAAGTCGTTCAAGTTGTTTCGGGGTGATTTGAACAACTCGGAGGGCGGACCTCTTGCCCGCATGACAATAGCCTTCATCGGTCATGCTCCCAAATTCGGGCAGCAAAAAAGCCGAGCACCTGCAATTGGCAGATGCTCGGCTCTAAGCTCCCAGTATTGGCCGGAGAAGGGTAAAAAGAATGGCCCCTTGGTCAAAACCAAGGAGCCATTCTATCTCCAGCATAACCTATTATAGTGGTTCAAGCTCTACACTACAATTTCGTTTGCCTCCCATTTTACTGATCATTTTCTTCTCGTTTGCCCTATCAAACGACTCTCATGTAGTCTCTCATTTGACTCTCACACGCCGGTTCATTTTCTGCTTCCATCCGCGCCAGTTCCGCATCACGGCGCTGCTCGTCGAGAATCATATCGGGAATTACGACGCACCAAAGGTTGGCTGCCAGCAAGCGGATCGCCGGCTTGATATTCCGGTAGAATGTGGCTGTTGAGATGCCCAGAATCAGGCAGGCATCCTCGTTGGACTTGCAATAGGCGTTAAAGTATCTGGTGCTGAGAATGTCAAAGTACCGCTTCCCATGAGTAGGATCGTCCTTGACCAGCAGAAGCGCATCATCAAGCAAAGAAAGCAATTGCATGGAATGCCCCATTTCGATCAGCCGCTCAGCAATCCGCTTGCGGTCGGTATCCCGGTCATAATCGACGGCCAGATTGATGAAATCAGATACCGACTGACGCCGGCTCTCAAAGCACTCTTCCTCAAATTCTTCCAATCGGCGTGAAGCGCGGCGCAGCGTCGGACCGTAGAGCTGGAGCAAAGCCTGTGTTTTCTCCAGTTCCTCGTCTGTGACATTGGCTGCTATATCGAATCGCTTCAGATAGTTTTCAAATTTGCTCATGAGTCTGTCCTTTCTCAGAGATGAACTAACAGTAGATATTGAACGAACCCAGTATTTTGGCGAATGCCCTGGATTTGTCGTGCAGTATCCTCTGTTCGCCGGTTGGCTTTTTCTTTCGGCTTTTCTGGTAGAGAAATATCGTGGGAACTCCGCCCTCATCTACCAGAACGAGATCTCCATCGGAGATCCTCGCACCGTTTTGGCAGAGCAGAAGGCTACCTGTGGCTATGCCCTGCTCATGATAATGGCTGCCTTCTGCGAAAGTGCAGAAGCATTTGTCTGGGTTCAATTCGGAAAAACCGGCTATTTGAAGTATGTCAGATCCTTCGACCAGGCGGAAGGGATGGCGACCGGGAATAGATTTATCATAATCAGACATAAAGGAACCTCCTCGTTACTGGTACATGGGCGAAGGCATTTTATATTCAACCTCTCGATGTGACGGAATCTTCAGCCCTGTGGTAAGCGCAGCAAAATTGATGGACTGGAGACCGAATCTGCGGCGGATATCTTCTACCGTCTCTTCCAATTTCAGCCGGCGCTTATGACGGGAAAAATCCGTCCAGAGGTCCAACTGGATGGGCGTGTCGGATGGAACAAGATCAATGGCGCTGATTGTAAGAGAGCGAATATGGTTGGACCAACTGTGCCGATTATGGAATAACTCTGCGGCAGCGTCGGAAATCTCCAGATAGCTTTGTGTTGGAAAAGGAAGCTTGCACTGATACTGTCTATATGACAGTGTGTTGTCCCGCACGGCGATTCGGACACCCATGGCAGCCAGTTTATTCTTGCGGAGCTTTAGACCAACTTCTTGGCTGAGTTCCCGAAATACGCAGCGCACCTCATACTCGGAGACGAGATCCGCTGTGCAGGTAATACCGTGGCCGATGCTCTTAATTGGCAGTTCGTAGTCGCAGGGCATGACGCGGGAACTGTCCAGCCCATTGGCATAGCACCAGAGCTTTTCACCATTGACGCCCAGCAGGCGAACGAGAAAATCCTTGTCCGTCTGCGCCAGATCACCGATGGTATGGATGCAGTACCGGCGCAGTTTCTCTTCAGTCGCTCTTCCAACATACAGCAAATCGGATGCCGGCAGCGGCCACACTTGCTCTCGGAAGGTATCCGGTCGGATCTCTGTAACTGCATCGGGTTTTTTCATATCGGAGCCAAGCTTGGCAAAAATCTTGTTGAAGCTGACTCCTATGGATACAGTAAGGCCCACCTCTGCCTTCACGGTTTCACGGATCTCATTTGCAATCTCGACGGGGGTGCGGTTCTTCAGAAGCGGTGAGCCAGTCAGGGAAATCCAGCTTTCGTCGATTCCAAAGGATTCTACTTCCGGAGAGTATCGAAGATAGATGCTCCGGACAAGTTTGGAAAACTTCAAGTACTGATCCATGTGCGGCGGAACAATTGTGAGCTGCGGACACTTTTGGCGGGCTTCCCAGATGACATCACCGGTCTTGACTCCACATTGCTTTGCAAGCTGGTTTTTGGCCAGTACGATGCCATGCCGTTCCTCAGTGCTGCCGCAGACCGCAATGTATTTACCCCGCAGTTCCGGATGCAACATACACTCAATGCTGGCATAGCAATTGTTCAGATCACTATGAAGGATAACTCTCTCCATAACGCTCAACTCCTTGTCGAAAGAATTTAATAGAAAATTTCCTGTACTTTCCGGTAAATTCCTGTTGACAACTGCTTGATATGCGTTATAATGGGGATAAAGTTTCCTATACTTGCGTGAAGTTTCCTGTACTTTCTACAAAAACAATAGCAGGTGCATCTCCGTTTGTCAATAGAATTTTTGGAGATCCATCAGCGGAAAGAGGTCAACAATATGAAGACGACTGGAGAAAAAATCCGAGATTTGCGATTGAACCTTGGCCTGACGCAGGCTGAACTCGCAGAGATGACCGGAATTACTGTCCGGTCTATCACCAATTACGAAACGGATGCGGCGACACCTCGCCGTCTTCAGCTTCGCAAACTCTGCGAAGCCCTGAATACAACGGAAGACTATCTTCTGAAACCTGAGATCGACGATCCTGCTTATGGCCTTGATATGGCTCCCTATGTCAATGCTGCGCGTGAACGGTACGGCAGTAAAGGTGCCATTGACATGAAAGCGCTTCTGGATGCGAACCGGGCTTTGTTTGCTGGTGGCGAAATGCCGCAGGAGGATAAGGACCTGTTCTTCCAGGCTGTCACTGAGGCGTACTTTGAGTGCAAGAAGCAGGCGCACGACAAATTCACGCCGGAGAAGTACCGCAAATAATCGCCAATTTCAGAGACGGCGCTGTTGTACTGAATATTGGACAGTGAGTGTGGTACGATAAGCGCACAATCGAATCATAGACGCTACTCTGGAATGAGGTGAGAATTTTGCTGGTTGAATTGATTAAGAGAGAAAGCAATCGCCTGAAAATGAAATATCGGACGAACGACCCCGAAGAAGTGTGCCACGCGATGAATATCAGCGTCAAGTACACCTCGATGGGATCGAGTGAAGGGTCCTGCAAGGGCTTTTACATGGCAAACTCCCGCTGTAAGATCGCCGTGATCAATAACGACTTGCCGGCGCATATCCAGCGAATTATTCTGCCCCATGAACTTGGCCACGGTGTCCTTCATGTAACTCCCGCACTTTGCACTTTTCATGAGCTGACGGTTCTGAATGAGAGTAATCGGCTGGAGTACGAGGCAAACATCTTTGCTGCTGAGTTTATGCTGAATGATGACGATGTATTTGACGCCCTTCAGATGAGGTTGGGTTTCTTCCAGACGGCAAGCTTGCTGGAAGTGCCTCCCGAGCTTCTGGACTTCAAGATCCGCCTGCTCCAGCGGGAAGGCCACAAGATTACTGCCCCCTATATTGGAAACGCTGATTTCCTCAAACGGGACATCAGCAAGCCGTTACAGTAAAGCTATGGCAGGATCTGCAATACCTGGTGACGCATACAAGGCGTATGTGACCGTGCTGACTGAAATACGGGCTGATGGCCTGATGCTCCCAAGAATGATCACCTGGGAAGATGGAATGAAATATGAAGTTGACCGCGTAATAGATGTGCGACCGGGCTATGCGGCGAAGGCCGGTGGCCAGGGAGATCGCTATACCATCATGGTGAATGGCAGACGGACTTACCTCTACTTTGAACGGTCAACGAACCTGTCCGGGAATATCATCGGAAGGTGGTTTGTGGAAAGAAAAGTGCCGCTGATTGACAACGGCACTTGAATGAGCTATTTGGAGAGAAAATATGGAGAGAAATGAAACGAGTTGTTGGATCAATGAGAATGAGCTGATCCTGTCCTTTCATCCGGTAGTCGGATACCTGCTCAAAAAATTTGATACGCATGATGATCTAATCCAATTTGTTTTCAGGGTCACTGCTGAACAGCATTATCGTGTGCAGTAAATATGCAGACCGTGGAACAATGTGGTGCCGTGATTGACACGAATCCCCCACAAATATAGAATGGAACTATCCTTGTGGTTATTGCTGAACGAAGATCGAGCCATGCAGGGGAGGAATCGTATGCCTTTTGAAATTATTAGAAACGACATAGCCAAGGTGAAAGCTGATGCGATTGTGAATACGGCAAACCCGGAACCACGGATTGGAGCTGGAACGGATCATGCAATTCATCGCGATGCGGGGCCACAGTTGCTGGAGGCACGAAAACAGATCGGTAACATTGCTCCTGGTGATGCCGCTATTACGCCAGCATTTAATCTGAATGCAAAGTATGTAATCCATGCTGTAGGACCGACTTGGCAAGGTGGAGACAAAGGTGAAGAACAGATTCTACGCCGTGCATACGACAATGCATTGGAAATTGCAGTGCTTCATGATTGCAAAACGGTCGCATTTCCTCTTATGGCTACGGGCACATACGGATTCCCTAAAAATAAGGGCATGTCAATAGCAATCAGTGCCTTTACTGATTTTTTATTGACGCATGATATTCGAATTATTCTTGTGGTGTTCGATAAGCTGGTGGTTGAGCTTGCCGGACAGCTATTCGATGACCTACATCATTATGTAGACCAAGACTATGTTGATGCAGCCCACACGGAAGAATACGGAATCCGGCACTGTGCTTCCAGCTATCAAGAATTAACTGCACGCTTGACTGATCTCCGCAGGCCAATTGGTGCAGTGGGCGCTATTCCGGAGCAGCCAAAATTACCGGCTGATAAAAAGAGCGCTGGTTTGAAGGAACTCGTGAGTCAGCCAGGAATAGGTTTTCATAATAAGTTATTTCAGTTAATTGACGAAAGAGGACTGAAAGATTCTGATGTATATAAAAGCGCTGATATTTCCAAGCAGCAATTCAGCCAGATACGGAATAATCCGACCTACATACCAACTAAAAGTGCTGCAATTCGGCTTGCCTTGGCGTTGGAGTTAGATTATGAATCCACACAGGACTTTTTAGGTAGCGCTGGGTATACGCTGTCTCCAAGCATTCCTGCGGATATTATTGTAGAATACTGTATCAGGCATGGAGAGTATAACGCTGTTACAATAAATATCGAATTGGACAACTATAATCAACCGCCTCTTTCAAAAGTTCGAGAGCAAAAGTAAATTGGTAGTTGACCAATGCCCCCTTCAGATTTGGTATGCTTATGCCATCAAATCTAAGGGGGCTTTTTTTATGAAGAATCGACTGCGCGATATCCGAGATGGCATTGCTGTTGGTGGCGCGATAGGCGGTGCGATCGGAACAATCTTTCAGGGACTCACATTTGCAATTCCGGGTGGAAGAGAACTGAAAATTGTCCGGGCGACCGCAGTAATCGTCCCTAAAGTGATTAGACTGTCTGGAACGGCAGTCGGCACATTGGTCGGTGCTACTGTCGGAGCACATATTTCAAAAGATGGAAGAAACGAGGTGAGAACTAAAAAGAAGAGTGAAGTCAATCCCAAAAGTGAAGAGAGGTGAAACGAGTTTGAAGAAGACAGCAGTAGACCCTGGCTGCGACAGGCTTATTTGGAAATATGCTACACAACTCATGTTGTTGATCTTAGTGGGCATATTCGCCAGTAGGATGTTGGACTGTTTAGATTGTTGCAAATGTGTGCTTCAATATACCATTCCGGCAATTCCAGCAGATATAGCAAAGCCGTTTTCCGAAAAGGTTTATTGGCAGGAAAACGGTCTGATTGACCATTTTATGGCCATGCCTGCTTCTGCGAGAAGGTATTTCGTTCTGCACTGCACTGGATCTGTTATAAATTGCATTCTTACGGTCGTTGCAGGCCTGACCCTCTGCAAAACTATGTTTTGCAAGCAACCCAAGAACTGTGCAAGAGAATCGTAACGAATAGTTGCTATGAAAATGGAAAAGAAAAGGAGAATTATTATGGAAAGAATCGTATCTAAAATCGCTGGCATGGGTGTTCCTGGACTGGTCCTCTTGGTTGCGATAAATGCAACCGGACTCTCTGGGGCGGCGGCAATGACCACTGCTTTAGCGGCTATTGGCCCTGGTGGGATGTTAGGCGGTGTGGCGTGTCTTCTGGCGGCGGCTCTCATTTTGGATGGGATTACGGAATGGGGCTTTGATGCCTTGTTCGCCGGAGTAGTGCGGGAGTTGTATGTAAACGGCGAAACAAAGGACAGCATCAAGCACAAGATTTCTAAGTATCCCATCACGAAGAAGCTGAAAAGGAGACTTCTGTGGGAGGTAGAGAACTTTAGAGCGGCATGAGATAAATCACACTTAAAAAAGTTCAGGGCCAGTTAACCCCAATTGCGAGTTGTGTCAAAAAAGTCAACTGTCAATTGACCGTTCCCTCCCATAGATTTGTTATGCTTACAGCATCAAATCTATGGGAGGTTTTCATAATGGGAAACAATTTAACAGAGTTAGTATTTTTGCTGGATCGAAGTGGCTCCATGGGCGGCTTGGAGGAGGATACGATTGGCGGTTTCAATGCAATGCTGGAAAAGCAGAAGCGGGAACCTGGCGAGGCCCTTGTTACGACGATCCTTTTTGACCATGAAGCGGAGACGCTGCATCAGAGAGTGCCAATTCATTCGGTTCATCCATTGACCAATGAATACTCAGTACGAGGTAGTACGGCGCTGCTGGATGCACTGGGCAAAACAATTTGGACCATTGCTTATCTTCAGAAAAAGGCAAAGCCAGAAGAGAGACCTGAAAAGACCATCTTTGTTATCACAACAGATGGCTGTGAAAATGCCAGTCGCGAATATAGCTATCCTCTTGTCAAGCAGATGGTGCAAGAGAAACAGTCAGAGTATGGCTGGGAGTTTCTGTTCTTGGGAGCGAATATGGATGCTATTTCGGCTGCGGCTCGATTCGGCATTAGAGCAGAGCGGGCTGTTCGGTATAAGGCCGATCATGACGGAATCCGATTAAACTTTGGTGTTGTTAGTGAAGCTGTCAGTTCTGTAAGAACCTGTGCATGTATCAGCGAAGATTGGAAAGATAAAATTGAAGCTGACTTTAAGAAGCGGGGGTAATATCATGTTTGGTGCGATTTTGGGAGATATGATCGGCAGTCCTTATGAATTCAATTCCCACAATTATAAGGCGAAAGACTTTCCTCTTTTCTCTGAAGCGTCACACTTTACAGATGATACAGTGATGACGCTGGCGGTCGCTGATGCTCTCATGAATGCTGGCGAGGGAGAGAATTTGCAGCAACGGTTGATTCGATCCATGCAGACTATTGGCCGCAGACATCCGTATAGCGGTTACGGAAGTATGTTTAACTGCTGGCTCTATCAGGAGAGCGCACGGCCTTATAACAGCTATGGCAACGGAGCGGCTATGCGCGTATCTTCAGTTGCCTGGATTTGCGAAGATATCCAGACTGTGCGTGAGATGGCCAGATTGACTGCATCGGTGAGCCATAACCATCCGGAAGGTTACAAAGGTGCGGAGGCAGTTGCAAGCGCAATCTTCCTCGCACGGACGGGCAGCAGCAAGAAAGAAATTCGGTCGTATATTTCTCGGGAATTCCAGTATGACTTATCTCGAACTTGTGATGCAATTCGACCCAAATACCGTATGGATGAGACCTGCCAGGGAAGCGTACCAGAGGCGATTACAGCGTTTCTGGAAGGAGATAGTTTTGAAGATGTAATCCGTACAGCGGTCTCGCTTGGTGGGGATAGTGATACCATTGCTGACATGGCCGGTGCCATGGCTGAAGGGTTTTATGGCGTGCCCGAAGGATTGAAGACGGAATGCATGGTTCGGCTTACTCCCGATCTTCGGGAGATTCTGCGGCAGTTTTGTGAGAGGTATCATGGAGCCTAATATACCACGATGACGCATAGCACCATGTTTCACAAGTGGCACAATCGCCTTTTTTCTACTGTGTAGAAAGTACTAAATTTGTTGCCCAAAGCACTGCAAAGTGTTAATGTAAATATATGATTACCTTCTCCTCTCATCAAGTGGTCCCTATAACCGAGAGCCAGAGATTAAATAGCCAGAAAAGAGGCGTGAAATGATGAATAATTCTCAAGAGGAGCTTGTTGGAGTCTTGAAATCCCTCAAAGCAATGGAGCCGTTCAATAGTTATTGGAAACACTTTTCTGCGTTCCGTATAATCAATTTTGAAATAGAAAAGCATATTTGCCCAACAATTGAGTTACTTGATGATTTTAACGAAGGCGGAATGCTGCTCTACCATGAGATGAGTCAGGAAATTACCAACTATATCACCTGCCTCCTCTGCCCTTATGGAAAAAGTGGAACCTACTTAACTTACCATGTCCCGGACGATATTTTGATTATTGAAAAGGCATTGGCACAGATAATGCCGGAGTTAAACAGCAATACCGTAATTGTTGACTATAGAAAGAATGCGGGATGTTTCTTCAAATCCGAGGAAGAGGTATCATTAAAGATCCTGGAGCCGCTGAAATTGATGCCTCCTAATGGGGTGCTAACAGTCGATGAAGAAATTTCAAGTTGGTTTTTGGAGATTCAAAAAATGTGGAAATCTCCCGGAATTCGCCAGAGCGTTAGAATATCTTCCTCGGAATATAATCGTGTTACAACGGTATTTCAGAGCTATGATGCAGTATGCGAAACCGTTCAGAGAAATCTAGATGCTAAAGTAATAAAGAGAGTACAGGCGGAAAGAGAAAGAAAACGCATTCGCTTGCAGATGGAAGTGGAGAAAAGAAAGCAACAGCGCGATCAGGAACGAGTGGAACGAGACACAAAGATTCAGCAAGCTGGTGCTGAAGGCGAAAAGAAAGTAGATTATGTTCTGGAGTGCATGGGACCTAACACAATTCGAGTTAAGGACAATACGGTAAATAATTATGGTAGATCCTGCATTATGCTTCAAAGCGACAGTTGGGCAAAGATTCCCCAGGAGTATGACCATATTCTGATTCGGGAAAATGGTGTGTTCCTGATTGAGACGAAAAACTTGAGTGGAAAGATTGAAATTGATCAATTTGGAAATTGGACTCAAACCAAAGAGGAAACAGGCCACGCGATATATGCTATTGAGAGCCCAACATTTCAGATTTACCGGCATGAAAAACTGATTCGTTCTTTCCTTCCGTCCGATGTGCCAGTGACAAGCATAATTTGCTTGGCCAATCCTCGGGTTATAGTGAAAGGTCAAGAAAACTGCCAGTATCCAGTATTGAGATGGGATTTGCTGGCGCAATACATTGAGGAACAGCCCTCTAAGATAACACTGTCTCGTGAGGATATGGAGGCACTTCATGAACAGATTAAAGCGCATTACTATGAATGCTCAGACAATAGTAAAGAGTGAATGAGCCATGATGGATTGGGATAGGAATAGAAAAATCAACGCCGCATTATCAGCTCTGTATGAGGAATACAGTGCAGCCTATTTGACGGCTTACATACAGGCATTTGGCGATGTCAATCCTCCTGAGCGTATCAATGAGTTTGGGATTATTGATGAAGAACGCTACGATGCGGATAATGGCACTTTATTCATCGCAAAAGAGACGAATGGTTGGGAAAACGAAAACTTCCAAAAAGGGTATTTCTTTCGCGAATGGATGAATTCCATCACGAAGCGCGGCTTATCCGGACACGCAAAGAAACACCCTCTTATGTGGTATAACATTGGGCGGTGGGCGTCATTATTGGATAACCCATCACAAAGCATCCCAGCCCTTGCGGAAGCAAAAAGTGAGGTAATTGAAAAAGTTGGGACGGTTGCCTTCACAAATATCAATAAGGTTCGGGGAAAGGAGCAGGCAAAGAACGAGTATGCTTCCCTTGCCTATCACGATATGAGCGGAATGCTGCTGAGAGAAGAACTGTCTATTATTCAGCCGAAAATGATCGTGTGCTGCGGAACCTACTATGAATTCGCGTATCATGTGAAGGACTTCAATGGACCGGTCATTGCTATGCCTCATTCTGGCGCAAGAAAGAACACCATCACCATGCTTGAACAGCTCAGAGCAAGCTTGTAATCTGATTGAAATGACAAACCAGGCCGGTTCAGTGTGAAATCGGCCTGGTTTGTTATGTTTAGAGGATTGAAACTTATGATAAGCCTGCTATCTTGAGCCTTTCAGGCAGTTTGCTTGATGATCCCACTTCATGAATACGGAGCAGCATTTATCCGTACTGGGACAGAAACTGAGCGTTGCAGGAAGCTCCGTATCTTCATCTTCAATTTTATAGTAACCGCCCCGAGAGAACAAACAAGCAGAATCAACTGACTGTTTAATACTCTCCCATCCGGGAATATCGGTGAGAAGTGGGTGGTGGTCAGAACGGCCTTCAACAGCTCGCGAGATCTGCGTCAGCGCGAGGACAGCGGCGTTATGATGTCGAGCCATCACTTTAAGGGCAGCACAGGCCTTTGGAGAACTATATACTGGACGCCCTTTAGGTGAAATGTAATAGAGATCTTGCAGGCAGTCCACTAAAATGAGATCAACAGGCCTCCGAAAATCTTTCATCACCAACTTCATTTCATCAATATTTCCGACGCGATCCTCTGTGTAGAAGTTGCAGCATGAGGTCAAATCGCGCTTAAAAGCATACACCCGGTCAGACACTTGAGATGCAGACTGCCTTAAAGAAAAGGCGAGAACTGTGCCACCCGCATCAGTAATATTGGATGCGATTTGGAGCGCTATTGTTGTCTTCCCCATACCAGGGCGAGATCCAAGTAGGGCCAGCGTTCCCCTTCGTAAAAATGCGGTTTGTGAGTCGATTGATTCAAATCCTGTTTTAATGGCGGGATGGTTGAGGTCGTATTTTGGTTTACCAAGTAAGAACTGATCCATTCTATCCATATCCAGAACGCCTCCAAAATAGAAATTGATGTTTCTGAAAAAAGAATATCAAATGGGATGTACGATATTCAGGACAGAATCCAAATTCCCTTAGCCGTTGAAAGTTGAACGCTTTGAAACAATCCCGGCTGGTATCTAACTCCATGCAAAAGTACGAGTAGATTTTGGTATTATGGAATTTGCCGTTCAAACATAGTAGGATACCCATGTACTTATTCGATTTACTTCTCCCGGGCGTGGGACCTTTACTATGCAGTGAGCCTTTGAGCAAATGACTCAGGGCAGTTTTGGGTTTTGTGCCGTAAGGCGCAGTGCCCTACCTAAATGCACTTTGATTTGATGTACTTCAAGTCGAAGTGCTCTTTTTTTGTCCAAATTCCGATTCCATCGGGTTTGAGAATATTTTGAAAGGCGGTTACACAATCATGACGGAAAGCAAAATCTACGCGGACAATTTCAAATGCTCTTTCGGGAATTCGGATCAGTTTCTGGATTTCCTGAAGGAAAGGAAGGAGAAAAGCTTATGGATGAAAGCGCCCTCTAACAGCCTCCAGTTTAAGCCCCTTGAGAAGGACTCCGAGCTTGGGAACCTGTATATGCAGCTCTACCAGTCCAACGGCAGTGCGGAGATCCTGGTTGATACCATGGAGAATACCAGCCTGCTGCTGAGTGTGAACGGAGCGGATTACCCCGTGCGATCCTGCGCCCTGAAGACCATTCTTGAGCGTGCCAGAATTTCTGGCCATGCGCTTGGAAAGGTGTCCAAGTCGGTGCTGACGCAGATCCTTAACTACTGCCTCGATGTCGCCACTGGCGATAGCCTGATCAAGGTGGCAGATGACAAGGTATCTGCGGTGCATGGTGGAGATTCCTCTGACTACGCGGTGCTGGAGATGCTGCCCATGTTCCAGAGCGTGAAGGACTTCCTGGATGACGAGTTCCCTGGGAACAGCTTCCTTACAGCAAACTACGATCATTCGGTGGTTACGGCAATCTGGAGTCTGGACGGACAGGCCAACGACCTGCTGGATACCTACTATCAGGAGCTCGCAGCAAATGGCCTGAGTGGAAAAGTCAATGTCACACCGGGCCTGCGCTTCACTACTTCTGATGTCGGCGTCAGCGGGGCCAACCTGTACCCTATCCTGCTGAACAAGCATGGGGACAAAATTATCCCGCTTGGAACCCCTATCAAAACCGAGCATAGCAATGGCGTGAATCTGGAAAAGTTCGAGGCGCAGCTGAAGCTGCTCTACGCACGGTTCCGGGAGACCATTGAGAAGCACACGAAGATGATGGGGATTGAGATCCGGTATCCGAAGAACACCATGCTTGGCGTTCTCAAACACATCAAAGCACCGAAGAAGGCGAGCTACGAGGCCCTGGATCAGTTCATGGCTCTCAATGGTGAGCATCCCTGCACCGCCTATGAGCTGTATCTGGCAATGAGTGAGGTGATCTTCCTTATTCAGTGCGAGGGAGCATCTGGCGTCCGGATTGCCCAGCTGGAGGAGTGCATCGCAAAGGCCGTCCATGTGAAATGGTCGGAATACGATCACCCCGGCGACTTCAAGTGGTGATCAGGAGGGAATGCAAGATGGCAAACTATTATGCGTCAACAAGGACGAACTACTTCCGCGTCAAAGACGAAGAGGAGTTTCGTAAGTTTATGGCCCATGTCTCCGGAACGGAAGATCGCGTTGAGCTGTGGGAAGAAAAGGACAACAATGGCAATACTGTCTTTGGCTTTGGTACGCTTGGCGGTATTGCCGGTGTCACTGATTACCACAACGATTCTGATGCCGACAGTGATGATGAGGACTGCGAGGATGATTTTGATGCGTTCCTCGATGGGCTTCAGACCTTTGTTGCGGATGACGATGCAATCATCATTCTGGAAAGCGGCCATGAGAAGCTGCGGTATGTGGTTGGAAGTGCGTACATCATCACGAGAGATCATTGTGACTATCTGGACATCAGTGATCTTGCCGTGAAGCACGCTGCGAAGCTGCTCGGGAATCCAGAGTGGACCACTACCTGTGAATACTAAGGAGCGTTTAATATGTCACTTGATTTGAATTACAAGCCGAATGTGTTCGTGGAAACGGCCAGTCTCACGGAAGACGAGTGGCTGGCGTGGAGACGGAAAGGTGTGGGCGGCAGCGATGTAGCTGCGGCCCTTGGTTTATCCCCATATAGGACGGCAAGAGAGCTTTACTATGACAAGATTGGCGTCGTGCCCGCAGTGGAAGGTGAGGACAAGTCTATCACCTTTGAAATCGGACATCTGCTTGAAGATGTTGTGGCTAAGATCTTTGCCAAGAAAACCGGCCTCTCCGTCTATCGGGATCAGAAAATGTTCCAGCATCCGCTGTTTCCGTTCATGCTGGCGGATGTGGACCGATTCATTCACCTGCCCAACGGCGATACTGGTATCTTGGAGTGCAAAACCGCTCACTATGATACTCAGTACCTGTGGGCGAATGGCGCAGTGCCCAGGCACTACGAGTTGCAGGTAAAGCATTACATGGCAGTCATGAACATTGATGTCGCCTACATTGCGTGCCTGTTCTCAAATAGCGAAAGTGACTTCGTGTGGCGGAAAATTGAGCGGGATCTGGATGAGGAGGAGAACAATATCCTTCTGCTCCAGAACTTCTGGAACCGCTATGTTCTCAACCGCGTGGAACCTCCGCTGACGGAGAAACCGGACATGGTGCTGGCTGCGCTGAGCCGCTACTATGGGCCTGCGGATAAGAACGCACCTACCGTTACCGTTGGTGCTGAATTTGCCCCGGCCCTGGAGCAGCTGCTTGCCATGAAGGCTCAGAAGAAGGACCTGGATGCTCAATCGAGGAAACTCGACGAGCAGATTAAGCGCACCTATGCCCCGATTGCGGAGCTGATGGGCGCTGCCTGCGGCGCAGTCTGCGAGAGTAACGGGATCAAGTACAACATTTCGTTTGCTCCACAGTATCGCGAGGGCATCTCCAAGGACAACCTCAGCAAGCTGAGAGCGCAGTACCCGGATGCCTATGACGATCTGGTGCAGACCACGGAGAGCCGGATCTTCAAGTTGACTAAAGCCATCGCATAACAGGAGGTCTTCAACCATGGAAATGACCTATGTGTGTTCGCCGCTCTCTGCCCCATCTCGGGCAGAGAGATTGGCGAATGCCGCAAAAGCTACTACTTACATGATCTGGGCGGAAAAGGAGTTTGGCGGTCGCGCTGTTGCTCCTCACGCCTATCTTCCGTATTTATTAGATGACAGTGTTCCGGAGCAACGGGCACTGGCATTGGATTTCGGACTGAAACTACTGGGTATGTGTTCCCGTCTGGTTGCCTTTGGAGACCGGTTATCTGCTGGTATGAAAAAGGAGATTGAGGCGGCACACGAAAAGGGTATTCCTGTCTTCTATCGGACTGGCATCTGCACTGAGAGCAAGCCTGCCGTCAAGAGGACACCGGTAATTGTTGGCCGACCTATAAACGGGGTTACTCTCAATGGCCTAGAGTATCTGCAAGATGAAGATGGTGTCCCAATCTGCTTTGAGGATAGGGGTGCTGCCAGAAAGTATCTTCGCGAGCATGGCGTGACTGACGACGAGATGGAGGATATGGAATTCCGTGAAAGCAACGGCGTCTGCCGTTTCTGCGGGAGTCCTCTGTTTCCCAGTGATGTCGAGGAATACACCTATCAGTGTTTCCAATGCGATGAAGACTTTTACTCCATCGAGCAGAGTCCGGTATCCAACAGTATGAATGCGGAGGTGAATGGATGATATGCCGATATGAACGGACGATCTTCAAGTCCTCAGATGGATTCTGTATCTTTCTCTATGTGACGGAAGACCAGACGGTTCCAATGGAGGCACGAAGAAACAGCTATCAGTCAAGCAAGAAAATCCACTTCAGCGCCATTGGCCACCACCTGCCGGAAACGGACACGGTGGAGGTCGATCTGGACGGTAAGTGGCAGCAGTCAAGTTATGGTGTCCAGCTGTCGGTTGAGAAATGCGAGCAGAAGCTACCCACCGATAACAAGGGAATCGTAGCGTATCTCAGTTCTGGTTTTATCAAAGGGATAGGCCCTGAAACCGCAAAGGCCATCGTTGCCCGTTTCGGTAGCAGGACGCTCGAAGTGATGGAAAATGACCCGCAGCAGCTCCTAACAATCAAAGGAATCAAGCAGGGCAAACTCCAAAAGATCATCGACTCCTATGAAAAGACCCGTAAACTGGGGGCTCTGACTGCGTTCCTTGCTCCTTATGATGTTTCGGAGAAGAAGATCATGAAAATCCAGGAGAAGTTCGGTGACAACAGCCTCAACATCGTCAAGACAGATCCGTTTCAACTTTGCCGGATCAAAGGGTTTGGCTTCCTGACGGTTAATGCCATTGCGAAGAAGGTCAAAGTCAGCCCGAAAAATCCGTTGCGGTATGCTGGCGCTATTGAATACACACTGGAGGAAGCTCGAAACTCCGGGCACTTATTTCTCCCGCGTGATGAGTTGATTGACCGGAGCCACACTCTTCTGAACGATGGTTATGGGCGCGAAGTGGTGTCAAAGGCTGAAATACTCACTGCCATACAAAGCGAGCACCAAAATGGAAGCATCTATGTTGAGCATGAAAGAGTCTATCTGACATTCGAGCGCACCTGTGAGGTGAAGGCGGCGAAAAGGCTGGTGTCATTGCTCCTGTCTGAGCCAATTCCCAAGATCAGAAACCTGGATGATGAAATCAAGAAGACTGAGGCGAAGATTGGACAAACCCTTGCTCCATCGCAAAGAAATGCGGTCAAGCTGTGTCTGGAAAACCGCTGTGCCATCATGACCGGCGGCCCCGGCGTTGGCAAAACCACCACTTTGCGTGCGATACTGGACATCTACCATCGCCTGAACCCGGACAATGAACTGCTTCTTGCAGCTCCGACCGGTAAGGCAAGCAGGCGGATGACAGAGCAGACGGGATTCCCGGCCTTTACCCTGCATTCGGCTATGGGAATTATCTCGGAAGAGGATCTAGAGGAAGAGAAACCTGATTTCCTCTCAGCGGATTTCGTTGTCATTGACGAATATTCCATGGTGGATATGAAGGTGACTTATGCGCTGTTCCAACGGCTCAAACCCGGCGTACAGATCCTGTTCGTCGGCGATCCGGATCAGCTCCCCTCAGTGGGCGCAGGAAATGTCTTGCGGGAATTGCTGCGATGCGGTGTGATTCCAACGGCGGTGCTGGATACGGTTTTCCGTCAGGCATCGAACAGCCGGATCTTCCTCAATGCTTACGCGGTGAACAACAATGACACCAATCTCCAGTTTGGAGATGATTTTTCCCTTTATGAAGCTAAGGATAGCGAGGCGGCAGCCGCACTGGTGATTCGAGCCTATCTGTCCGAAGTGAAGAAAAAGGGCATTGAGGGTGTTCAGATACTGTCCCCTTTCCGCAAGCGAGGAGCAGTAGGCGCAGATCAGCTCAACAAAGAGATCAGAGATCTCATCAATCCGCAGCGTGCCGGCGTCAATGAGTTGAAGCATGGTTCAAAGGTGTTCCGCGAGGGTGATCGCATTATTCAGACGAAGAACAACGAGGCTGTGTCCAATGGAGATGTGGGCGTCATCGAACGCATCTACAAAGATGACGAGGGTGATGTTCAGGTTGACATTAAGCTGTTCGACGGTCGGGCTGTCACCTATAGCGAAGACTTAATGGATGATGTTGACTGGTCTTATTGCATCACGATCCACAAAAGCCAAGGAACAGAGGTGCCAACGGCTATCATCCCGCTGATGAAGGAACACTACATCATGCTGCGTCGGAATTTGCTCTATACAGCCATTTCCCGTGCAAAAGAGAAAGTGATCCTGATAGGACAGCGGCAGGCAGTCTACATGGCAATTCACCGGAGCGATGTGGATAAGAGAAATACGGTGTTTGCGGACCGTATCGTGGCCTATCTCAACAGAGAAGTTCAAAAAAGAGCGTGTTAAAAAGCGGCGTCAAGGAGGCATTCTGCCTCCTTGCGCCGACTATGATTGGAGGTTTCATACAAATGACGGAAAACAATGCGCGAGTTATCCCTACGATCAATGCGGTAGACAACTTCAACCCTGCGGACTTTACACGGCAGTTGCCCAATGAGGATGGCACTATGAGCCTTTATTTGGATGTCAAGTACCGGCTCCTTTGGTTCCGGCTCCACAGACCCAACGGGAAGATCGACTCCGAGATCATCCATGTGGATGATAAATCGGCGGTGGTCTGCTGCAAGCTGTATGCGGATCGAGGCGATGCCCCGGATCAGTATGTGGCGAAGTCCAGTGCCCAGAGATTTGTGACCCAGGAACGCTTTGGAGACCGCTATCTTGAAACGGCGGAAACCGCAGCGATGGGCCGAGTGCTTGCCGCTGCCGGATACGGTACGCAGTTCTGCGGCGCTGCTGATATGTTTGGAGATATTATGGTGGATGCCCCCTTGGATCTCGGTACAGCAGAAGAGAACTGCTCTGAAGAATCGGGAGTGGCAAGCCGTGTCAGACATGAAACAAAACAGACTGGTACTGCTCAAACGGCTACCACGGTTTCTATGCCGCAGCCGGCACCTGCTACTGCCCCAGCCCCTGCTGCGGCTCCCAAAAAGCAGGAGCCTGTCACGCTGGAGGACTATCTGAACTCCATGACGCTGGAAGAGGCAAAGAATGTGCGTATTGATGTTGGCTACTACAAGGGCAATACCTTGGGCGAACTCGCTCTGCGTAAGCCCAGCGATCTGGAGTGGTATGTCAAAAACTATTCTGGCCGGAATCTGGCGCTGAAGGCCGGGGCAATCCTGCTCGTCGATGCAGCCAGTAAAATGGCCAGCTGATGGGTTGGTTTGGCAGATGGGAGGTGATGCACGATGGGCTTCCGTGACGAGCTGCCATGCAGCATTCGGGATGTGGTGGATTTGCTCAGTATTCAGGTGATTCGGGACACTGGAACGCAGCTCCATTGCAGATGCCCATTCTGCGATGACAGAAAAGCACACCTGAATGTCAAACTGGATAAGAATGTGTTTCGCTGCAACCGATGTGGCGAAGGCGGCGGTGTGCTTCACTTGTATGCCGCAGCCACGAACATCAGCATGGCAGCAGCCTATGAGGAGTTGTGCCGCATTTTTCAGTCCGGAGAGGACATCCGAAGAAGAAAGCTTAATGACACCCCACGAAGTCCAAGAATTGTGACACCGGAAGCTGAACTGGCCCCGTCGAATATCCGCGACAATACTTACAGAAATCTCCTCTCTCTGCTTACTCTTGGGTCCATGCACAGAGAGTCCCTGCTTATGCGGGGACTCTCTGGCGATGCAATTGACCAACTTGGGTATCGAACCACACCTGCGGTGCGGTCGGGGCGCATAGTTGCGGAGCTTCTGGAACGCGGATGTGAGCTGGAGGGTGTTCCGGGTTTCTATCGTGATCGTGAGACTGGCAGTTGGAAATTGGATATCAGGGCTTCGGGTATTATGATCCCAGACCGGAATATGCTCGGAGAAATTGAGGCCATTCAGATCCGCCTGGATCGACCCTATAAGTCCAAGTTTAACAACCTTACCAGTGTTGATAAGTATTACGGGACAACTGCTTCCTGCTGCCCACATTTCGCAGGCTCACATGATTCAGATGCGGTCTATCTAACTGAAGGCGTCATGAAAGCGGACATTGCCCAGCACCTATCGAATGCGCTTGGACAACCCAGATGCTTTGTTGGCCTTACTGGTGTAGGCAACATCAATCAGTTTCGTAGACTTCTCAAGGAATTGGCCACCGTTCATATCAACCGGATCATTGTCGCTTTCGATATGGATGCCCTAATCAATGAAAATGTGCGCAATGCACGAGAGAGGGTATTACGGGAAGGCAGCGATGCTGGGTTCGAAATGACGCCAATAGCCTGGGACGAAAAATACAAAGGAATTGATGATCTACTGCTTTCTTTCAAGAATGCAAGGTGATCAATATAAATTCGTGAAGGAGTAATAACGATGCGAGAGTTCAAAAATGAGCAAATCACTTTTTACTGCAATTGCGCCGGTGAACTTCATATCGGCGGAAAGCAAGACTTGAAGAGCGTGGAAGAATTGCCGTTGCCGTTGCAGAAGGTGTACGAAACGCTTTGGACCGATTTCTTGACTGCTCCCTGCTATATCGCCTATGTTGATGACAAACCCGGCCTGCTGTTTATGGCTTTATACGATGACGAGGAATGTGCATTGCAGAGTATTCCTACTGAGCGTGATGCGAAGATTGCTGCTCTTCGGGAGAAGTGCGAGCGCTTGGAGAAGCTGACTAAGCAGATCAGTCCCGAAGCGGAGATTGGCATTGGGGAAGATACAGGGTTTGACACCGAGCTGGTCATGTTTATTCCAACGGAAACAGTTCAGCCCCTTGACGCTTTGCGACTGCTTTTCCTGATGAATGAGTATGCTTTGTCTGACCCGCCTGATAAGGTCGAATGGGATAACAGTCAACTGATTGCTTTTGCACAGCGGTATCTACCGGAATCCGATGTTCGGACTGAAATGATTGTGCAGTTGGAGAAGTAATCCCATGGAGAAGGCTAACTCGCAGAAAATTCTGACTACATCCTTCCGTGAGCTTGTCCCAGAAGAAATTGCCAAAGCGTTGGATAATCATTTTGTCCGTAACGGTTGGGTTCTCCAGCGGTGGGTCACTAATGCGGAGAATGGGTATCAGATCTATTTCGGAAAAGATGTGCAAGTTGACAACTACTATGAGTATGGGTTCCCTTACCTCTATGATAGAGAGGACGCACGGGAATTTGCTTTGCGCTTCTATGAAAAGCGGATAGTGAAGAACAGCACCTGCATATCAACAGTCAAAATTGATTAACACGAGGATGGTCGCCATTGCAGGTTTCATCAGCAATGGCGGCTTTCTTTCTGGAGGTGAGTACTGAAATGACTGTGAAAGATATATTAAGCTTCCCAAGCGGGCTCTACACCAGCGGTGATCTTGTGATTATGCGGCAGAAAGGAATAGGCTTCTTGATCATGGAAGAGACACATCATAACTGGGTGGAGTTACGCAGATATGATGAAGCTGGTCTATTGACCGAGGTAACTTATGAACGAGCGTGAAAGGAATTGACGGCATGAATACGAAAATCAACTATTTATATCGTGACGCTGATAACTACAAAGTCCACAATGAGTGCGTTGTCCAAGGAACTATTTCCGCTGAACAAATCGCTGTTATCCTGGAATGTTTGGATGAAGGAGAATACTTCATCCCCCATCTGGTTGGCCTGCCGGAGAAACGGTTTGATACCTTTGATCCGCAGGTCGATCATCCGTATTTTGAGTTGTCGGAGGATAGCTTTGTGGAAACGATGGAGTCGGAAACTGTCGAAGTTCAGGTAGATGAACTCGTATCAGCGTTTTTGAGCTGCAAGGGGAAATGGGAGCAAATTGACCCGGATCGGACGATGGAATTGCTGAACATACTCATTGATGAAAAAGTCAATGATGAAGGCGGCCATGGATACCGGGTTGTTGAGAGATTAGTGGAACTTGGCTTCTCCAAAAAGGAACTAATGGTTCTGAAGTTTGCTGAGAGCGACATCGACCGCGCAATGCAGGAGGGCAAAGAAAATGTTTGAAATCTACTTTTCTGACCTGACACAGGAGGCACAAGAGAGTTTCTTGGCCTCCTGTGGCCTTTCCAGCGCTGCTGAGGGCAATTATGATGTGTTCCCGATAACAGCCATCCCCATCCCGGAAATGGACTGGGAGAGTGCAGAAACAAGCGCACTATTGCGTCGAATGGGATAAACATAATACAAATTGGAGGAGTCTAAGCATGAATGAGGTAAAACACGAGCGATTTTGTCGCGTAGTCGAAAAACGCATGGCAGTGCTTATTGACAACATCGAAAAGCTGGGTAATTGTTCTTCGCGAGTATCGTATGACTATACGCAGGAAGAGGTTCAAAAAATCATCGACGAGCTTGACTATCAGCTGAAGCATCTCAAGGAGCGCTTCTCGGGGAAGCGTACATTTTCGCTAAGTAGCAGTGAAGAACCTGATGAAAAGTAATTGATTATCTGATACAGCTTTCTGGGGAGCAACCGCAATGGTTGCTCCCCAGAAATATATAAAACTTTTTCGTTGGACGGGTATAATACCCCCTGCTTTTTCTCCATTTATTATGAAGGGATATTATGCTAAACAATTTGTATAGCGAGGAGGTATTTGAATGCCCATGTACACGAGGGAAGAAGCAGCCGAAATCCTTGGAGTGTGTGTGAACACTCTGGACCGGATGCGTAAAGAACGAAAAATCGGTTACTACCAAGCAAGACCGCGATGTGCCGTGAAGTTTTCACAAGAGCACATCGACAAGTACTTAAAGCGAGTGGAGCAAAATCCCAAAGAACTATTCCGAAACGGAAGAAAGTGAAGAGCGTGGCTGCACCAACCGTGCAGCCACGCTCTTTTTTGAGGGTAGAAATGAGGGGAATTTTAACCTCAAATAGTCACCTCAAAACGGCCAAAAAGCGATTTAATCTCAAAAGTCACCTTTGCATATTGTGGTCAGAATTATTGGAAACACAATATATTGTGCCTTGTTGTGACAGGTATTAGACCCCTCGGAATTAGGTATTTCAACTTTTTACAAAAGAAAACCCCGGAAAACCGAAGTTTTCCGGGGTAACTGATAACAAAATCAGCGCTTGGAGAACTGGGGGGCACGACGGGCGGCCTTCAGGCCGTACTTCTTGCGCTCCTTCATGCGAGGATCGCGGGTGAGGAAACCGGCCTTCTTGAGGATGGGACGGTAGTCGGGGTTGACGAGCAGCAGAGCGCGGGCAACGCCGTGGCGCAGAGCGCCGGCCTGACCGGACACACCGCCGCCCTCGACGGTGGCGACGATATCGACCTTACCGAGGGTCTCGGTCGCGGCGAGGGGCTGACGGACGACCATCTTGAGGGTCTCGAGACCGAAATACTCGTCGATGTCGCGGCCGTTGATGGTGATGGAGCCGGTGCCGTTCTCAAAGAGATGCACGCGGGCAACGGAGGACTTTCTGCGGCCGGTGCCGTAGAGGTAAGGCTTCTTGGACTGATACATTCTTCTTTATCCTCCTTTACTTGACTTCCCAGACTTCGGGCTTCTGAGCCTGCTGCTCATGAGCCTCGCCGGCATAGATGTGTAGGCGCTTGAGGGAGTCCTTGGTGACGGTGTTGCGGGGCATCATGCCGCGGACCGCGACGCGCATCGCGAGCTCGGGCTTCTCCTGCATGAGGATGCGGTACTTGGTCTCCTTGAGGCCGCCGACCCAGCCGGAGTGAGTACGGTAATACTTCTGCTCCATCTTGTTGCCGGTGAGGACTGCCTTGGCGGCGTTGATGATGATGACGTTGTCGCCGCAATCAGCGTGCGGGGTGTAGGTGACCTTGAGCTTGCCGCGCAGCAGATCGGCTGCCGCCACGGCGGTCTTGCCCATGGGCTTGCCGGCAGCGTCGATAACGTACCACTTACGCTCGATGTTGCCCTTGTTCGCCATAAAAGTGGACATGGTGTTTTTCCTCCGTTTGAAATCTATCATGTAGGCTTTCGCTTTACATTTTCTCTGTTCCCTGTTAAAATCGGAACAAGGCTATTTATAGCACTTCTCCGCCACTCTGTCAACACCATTTTAATTTAGCGCAGTCAATACTCTTGAAATCTCGTTTTTTCTTCGATTTGCTCTCGTTTTCTGAAATGGCAAATTGAAATTTTACTCTGTTACCCGGGAGGAATACCGAACCATGCAGGAAATTCTGGGCCTCGTGCGCCGCTGCGTCGAGGATTACGACATGATCCAATCGGGCGATACCGTCGCCGTCGGCGTCTCCGGCGGCAAGGATTCGCTCCTCACGCTCACCGCGCTCGCGCGGCTGAGCCGCTTTTATCCCAAGCCGTTCCGGGTCGTCGCCATGACCGTTGAGGCGGGCACGCCGGGCATGAGCTTCGACGGCGTGGCGGACTACTGCCATGCGCTCGGCGTGGAGTATATCCGCGCGCAGGTGCCGATCTATGAGGTCGTGTTTTTGGAGCGCAGGGAGAAGAATCCCTGCTCGCTGTGCGCCAAGCTGCGCCGCGGTGCGCTCTCGACCGCGATGAACGAGCACGGCATCAAGAAGATCGCGCTCGGCCACCACTACGACGACGCGGTGGAGACCATGCTCATGAGCCTTATTTTTGAAGGACGGCTCGGCTGCTTCCAGCCCGTGACCTACCTCAGCCGCACGGACGTCACGCAGATCCGCCCGCTTCTCTACGTCAAGGAGCGGCAGGTCGTGAACGCCGCAAAGCGGCTGGAGCTACCCATCGTGGAAAATCCCTGCCCCGCCAACGGCGAAACGCGGCGGCAGGAGATCAAGGAGCTCATCGCCTCGCTTGAGGGGCGCTATCCCGACCTCAAGCAGAAGATCTTCGGCGCGATGCAGCGCTACCCGCTCTATGGCTGGGGCGTCGGCGGCGAGGACAAGTGAAAAAGCCGCCCGACGGCGGCCTCTCCGAAAATATGTAAGCTAAACGAACAGCATCTGCAGCAGCACCAGCAGCACCAGTCCGGGCACGCCGAGGATGCCGACGGTGAGCGCGTTGAAAAAATTCAGTCCCAGCGAAAAGCCGGTGACCGGCTCGGTCAGGCCGAGCAGGAACAGCGCAAGGAAGCCCAGCGCCGTGTTGAGCAGCACCTTCGCCGCCAGCTTCAGCGGTGCGGCGAACAGCCGCACCACCGAAAAAAGCACGAAGGCGCAGAGGATCGCAATGCCTATTTTGTCCGTCAGACCCATGTGACCGCCCCCTCCGAGTAGATCCTGGACGCGGCGATGCCGCCGCTCTCTTTGACGAGCCGCAGCAGATAGTTGTAGCGCGACTGGAGCGCGTTGAGCTCGAAGATGCAGGCGTCCACCAGCTCCGGCTCGGTGGTGTTGTCGAAGCGGACATAAGCCTGCGCGAGTGCGAAGCGCGTGTCGCTCAGCTCGGTGAAAAGCTCCTGCAGCTTTGGGTCGCTCGAGACCGGCTGCTGCAATAGATTGATCTTACGCATATGTTTCAACTCCCCCTACCATTTTACGGAGAGTATGGCCAATTATGCCTAAACTTAAACCATGGGAGGAACGCGCATGACCGAGCAGGAAACTTACATGGCGCAGGCGCTCGCGCTGGCGCGCGAGGCCGCGGCGGCGGGCGAGGTGCCGGTCGGCTGCGTGATCGTGCGCGGCGGCGAGATCGTCGGCCGCGGGCGCAACCGCCGTGAGGAGAAGCAGTCCACCGCCTCGCACGCCGAGATGGAAGCCATCGCGATGGCGAATGAGACGGTCGGCTCGTGGCGGCTGGATGACTGCACGCTCTATGTCACGCTCGAGCCGTGTCCGATGTGCGCCGGCGCAATCCTCAACGCCCGCATCCCGCGCGTCTACTACGGCGCGCGCGACCGCGCGATGGGCGCCTGCGGCGGCGTGCTGAATCTTTACATGGAGCCGTTCGCGCTCACCCCCGCGCTCGTCGGCGGCATCCTCGCGGATGAGTGCCGCGCAGTGCTGGAAAATTTCTTCCGCGGCATACGGGCGGACAAGTTACCATAATTTTTATTCGATTTAATACTTTTGTAACAACTGACCCGAACTTTATTAAAACTCAGCCGTTATCTTAATACTTGCAAGAGACAATAGCTTCTTTTCATCCAATCTTCCAATCAATAGGAAAAACGGCTGCGAGAGCAGCCGTTTTTCCGTTTTTGGCATGATTCCGTTGTTACCCCTCGAAATCCCCCGCCGCCTCCAGATAGGCAAGGAGGAGCAGCGCCGCGCCGAGGCAGGCGGCAAGGCCGGCGAACCGGCGCGCGAGCGCCATATCCACGCAGCAGGCCGCCGCCAGCGTGAGCGCCAGATGCGCGGCGGGCGCAAAGCTGCGCGGAGCGCCGCAGCGATAGGCGAACGCCGCGAGATAGAGCGAGGCGAGACAGAGCGCCGCAAGCAGCAGAAGCTCCACATAGAAATGCCCCAGCACGCTGTCACGCGCGTTGGCGCGGTAGGTGACGATAAGCTGCACGACGAGGAAGCACACCGGCACGAGCAGCGCGGTCGGCGCAAACGCACCGGAGCGCCGCTGGGCGATGAGCGCGTAGAGCAGCGCCGCGCCGGAGCAGGCGAGGAACACGGAAAGGATCAGCTCCAATCCCGCCATTCCCCCGCTCACGAGCCGCAGCGCCGCCGCGGCCAGCAGCAGAAAGCCGCCCAGGACCGCAGCGGTCAGCGTGAGCTGACCGTCAAAGCGGAAAATACCGCCGAAGTCCGCCGTGACCGCGTCCCGCGCAGGCAGCCCGCGCGCCGAAAGCAGGAACACGACCGCCGCCGCGGCCAGCACGGCGGGCAGGTACGGAAAGCCGCCGGTCGGCAGACCGGCCGGGTCATAATTGTTTTTCAGCTCCAAAAACCGCGCGGCGGGCGCGGCAAGGAGAAAAAGGATCGTCGCAAGGCGGTCGGAGGTCTTCATACAGGGCATCGTCCTTTCCGGTAAAATATCCGATCGACGCTATTGTAGCACGGCGGAGGCGATTTGTCCACGCATTTCGCGCCGCGGTCTATCCTTGGGACAGCCCCTCATATAGTAAATGAGAAACAGCCTGCAAAGGAGGAGCTTCAACATGAAAAACGCCCTGCGCATCAGCCTATTGCTGATCGCCCTTCTCTTTCTCCTCGCGTGGCGCTTCGCGCCCGCGCGGCAAGCGTCGCACGAGCCGGAGCCGTCCGGCGAGGTGCGGCGTCCCGATGCCGCGGTGCCCGACCATACGCGCACGCTGCGCGTGCTGCACGGCGGCGCGGTCGAGGAGATGACGATGGACGAATACCTCCTCGGCGTGCTGCGCGCGGAGATGCCCGCCTCGTTCGAGCTTGAGGCACTCAAGGCGCAGGCGGTCGCTGCGCGGACCTACACGCTGCACAAGATGGCGCAGGGCGCCATTGCGCGCCATCCCGACGCGGACGCCTGCGACGACATCACCTGCTGTAAGGCCTACGAGACCGCCGAGGATGCGGCGGCCGGATGGGGCGCTGGAGCGCTCTACTACGAGGAAAAGCTCGCGCGGGCCGTGGCAGAGACGGACGGCGAGGTGATCGTCTACGACGGCGAACCGGTGCTGGCGGTCTTTTTCTCCTCCGCCGCCGGACACACGCAGGGCGCGGGCGAGGTCTGGCAGACCGACCTGCCCTATCTTCAGAGCGTGGACAGCCCCGAGGACGATTCCCTCGTGCCGAATTACTACTCCGTCGTGACCTTTACCGCGCAGGAATTCCGCGACCGCTTTCTTGCGGTCTACCCTGCGGCAAAGCTCAACGGGGACGCGGGCAGCTTCCTCACGGACATCACACGCAACGACGCGGGCTTTGTCTCCACGCTGCGCGTCGGCGGCGTGACGGTGCGCGGCAACGAGCTGCGCACCATCCTCGGCCTGCGCTCACCGTCCTTCACGGTCGAGGTCAGCGGCGACATGCTGACCTTCCACGTCACCGGCTACGGTCACGGCGTCGGCATGAGCCAGTACGGCGCGAACGCGATGGCAAAGGAGGGCTATTCCTGCGAGGAGATCTTAGAGCACTACTTTACCGGCGCGCAGGTCGTACAGTGGGCGGGATAAGGGATTGCAAAGGCCGCGCGGATTTGTTATACTATAATATAGAAGATTATTGAGTCATGGGAGGTGCGGTAGATGACGCGAAGAAAACGGCTGCTGAGCCTGCTGCTCAGCGCGCTGATGATCTGCACGCTGCTGCCGCCGCGCGCCTCCGCCGCGCCGACGCTGTACTTCACCGCCGTGAACGACCGTATGTGCGACCTGAGCGACGAAACGATACCATTCTGGCAGAACGGCTTGCTCTATGTCGCCGGTGCGACGGTGGACGGGCCGGACGACCTCGGCATCCGCTACTCGTACAACCAGGAAAAGTCCGTCGCCATCCTCTACAAAGGGCAGCGCGTGCTCTACTGCGACCTGACCGCCGGCACGATGGAGAATAACCGCACCGGCGAGCAATACGTCGGCTCGCCCATCGTTCGCAGCGGCATGGTGTTCTTCCCCATCACGGCGCTTGCCAAGATATTCGACCTCAAATATTCCAGCACGAAGATCGCCTACGGCTATCTGCTGCGCATCCGTGACGACAACGCCGTGCTTTCGGACGAATACTTCATCGACGCGGCGACCGACCCCATTCAGAAGCGCTACGCGCAGTACGAGCGCGCGCACGCGGCGGCGGAGTCGGAGCAGCCCGAAACGCCCCCGCCAGTCGATACGCCCACGCGGCGCGACGATCTGACGGTCTATCTGCTGCTCCCCGCGGCGGAGGAAGCGGCGCTCACGCAGCTTCTCTCCACGCTTGAAAATTATCAGAGCCATGCGACGCTGCTCCTCACGCCCGAGCTGCTGGAAAGCGCAGGCGACGGGGTGCGCCGTGCCGCCGCGACGGGCAATGCCGTCGCGCTGCGCATCGACGCGGCGACCGCGGCGGAGGCTCTCGCGCAGATCGAACGGGGCAACGACGCGCTGTGGCACGCCGCGAGCCTGCGCACGCGGCTCGTCTATCTCGAAAGCGCCGACCGGACGCTGCGCGCGGCGGTCGGCGGGGCGGGCTACTGTCCCATCACGATCAACACGTCCGACTTTACGCGCAGCGGCACACACTGGGCAGACACCGCGCTCAAATGGGCCGGCCGCTCCACCAGCGTGCGGCTCTACCTCGGCGCGGAGAGCGGGGTGTCCTCCGCGCTCGGCACGGCGCTCAGCCGCCTGCGTGCGGAGAACTGCACGATCGCGGCGCTGAACGAGGTCACGGCCTGATCAAACCTTTACAAAATGTTCAGGAAAAGCGCGGAAAACCGATTATAATAAGAACATTCCAAAGATAACTGATAAACGGAGGGATCTGCCATGGCGCGCAACATCCTTGTGGTAGAAGACGACAACAACATTTCCGACCTCATTCGGATGTATCTTGAAAAGGAGGGTTTTGAGGTCCGCATCGCCGCGGACGGCGGCAAGGCTGTGGAGGAATTCAAGGCCAGAGAGCCTGACCTCGTGCTGCTTGACGTGATGCTGCCCGTGCTCGACGGCTGGGGCGTGTGCGCCAAGATCCGCGAGACCTCAAAGTGCCCCATCATCATGCTCACCGCCAAGGGAGAGGTCAACGACCGCATCCACGGTCTCGAGATGGGCGCGGACGATTACCTCGTCAAGCCCTTTGAGATGAAGGAGCTCATCGCGCGCATCAACGCCGTGCTCCGCCGCACGGAGATCCCCGAGGACACGAAAAAGCGTCTCGTGTTCGATAAGCTCATCATCGACCTTGACTCCTACGAGCTGATCGTGGACGGCAAGAAGATCGACACACCGCCCAAGGAGCTGGAGCTGCTCTATCATCTGGCCGCAACGCCCAACCGCGTCTACACGCGCAATCAGCTGCTCGACGAGGTGTGGGGCTTCGACTACTTCGGCGACAGCCGCACCGTGGACGTTCACATCAAGCGTCTGCGCGAAAAGGTGGAGAACGTCTCCGACCAATGGGAGCTCAAGACCGTCTGGGGCGTGGGCTACAAGTTTGAAGTGAAGAAGTAATGAAGGGCAAGAGATGGGAACTTCCGCAGAAGTTCCGGACGATCTACTGGCAGAATTTTGCCCTGACCGCGAGCATCGTCATGCTGACGCTCGCGCTGCTCGGCGCGTCGTTCTTCGCGCTCAGCTACGCCTACGCGGCGGATGAGCGCAGCGACGAGATGGCACAGAAGGCAAGCGTTGTCGCGCGGCTGGTCGCGTCCTACGCCTCGAGCGGCGATGTGCGCGATATGCGCGAGATGGCGGGCGTTGCCGCGTCGATGACCGACGTGGACTTCCTCGTGTGCAGCACCGAGGGCAGCGTCCTGCTGACGACGGACGAAAATCTGGTCGACCATGTGCTCACCGTGCCGTCCGACGTGATGGAGACTGCGCTCTCCGGCGAGCGTTACAGCGCGCGCACGACGCTCGGCGGCATCTACGAGAGCAAGCGCTTCGTTGTCGGCGTGCCGATCGAGTCCGACATCTGGACGGTCGGCGCGGTGTTCGCCGTGACCGAGACAGGCCGGCTGACGACGATGTGGCGCGCATTTTTCGCCATGTTCCTGATGACGAGCGTCATCGTGCTGCTGCTCTCCTTCGTCGCTTCGGCGTGGGTGAGTATGCGCCAGTCGCGCCCCATCCGCGAGATGGCGGCTGCTACGCGCGCCTTTGCCGAGGGCAATTTCGACACCCGGATGCACGACTACGGCGCGGGCGAGATTGGCGAGCTGGCAAGCGCCTTCAACGCGATGGCGGACTCTTTGCAGGAGACCGAGCGCCAGCGCCGCGAGTTCATCGCGAACATCTCGCATGAGCTGAAAACGCCGATGACGAGCATCGCGGGCTACACCGACGGCATCCTCGACGGGACCATCCCGCCGGAGAAGGAAAAGGAATACCTGCACATCATCTCCGACGAGAGCCGGCGGCTGAGCCGCCTCGTGCGTCGGATGCTCGAGGTCTCGCAGCTTCAGTCGCGCGACGTGATGCGCAGCAAGGCGCCCTTCGACGTGTGCGAGAGTATGCGGCGGGTGCTTATTTCAATGGAAAAGAAGATCACCGACCGTGGGCTGGACGTGGAGGCCGACATCCCCGACGAGCCGGTCACCGTGCTCGGCGACAACGACCTCATCACGCAGGTCATCTACAACCTGCTGGAGAACGCGACAAAGTTCGCCCGCGCGGGCTCGACGCTCTACCTCGGTCTCGCGGTGACGAACGGCAGGGCCGTCGTCTCCGTGCGCAACGAGGGCGACACCATCCCCGCCGAGGAGATCCCGCTGCTCTTCGAGCGCTTCCACAAGAGCGACAAGTCCCGCAGCGAGGATAAGGACGGCGTGGGCCTCGGGCTCTACATCGTCAAGACCATTTTGGAGCAGCACCACGAGCACATCGCCGTCACGAGCGAAAACGGCCTGACGACCTTCGCCTTCACGCTCTCGCTCGCCAATTCGCTTGCCCCACAGCCGTAACACAGGAGCTTTTACATGGAGCAGTATCCGTCTGACAACTTCATTCCGCAGCGCGAGCCCAATGAGGTCACGCTCGAGTACGTCGCCGAGCCGAAGCCCTACGTTGCTTACTATGTGCAGGACCGCCCGCTGCCCGGCAGAAAGCCGGAAACCGCCGCGCAGGAGCCGCCCGCCAAAACGCGCCGCAAGGGACACCGTGGGCTGAAAATTTTCCTTATCTGTCTGGCCGCGGTCCTCGTTCTCGCCGGCGGGCTGTACGCCGCCTGGTGGTTCGGCCTGCTGCCGGACCGCTTCTACGGCGGCGATCACGGCGACTACTATGACAATCCCGACTACTATTATTACTATGGCGAGCTTGACGAGAGCGCCGAGCCGGAGCTGCCGGTCGTATCGGCGGACGACGGCGTACGCCTTGTCTACGCGGACGGTCACGGCGACGCGCTGGCCATTCAGGAGATCTACCGGAGGGTCAATCCCTCCACCGTCACGGTGGTGACCGAGCTGCCGCGCGGCGCGTCCGTCGGCACCGGCGTCATCCTGACGGAGGACGGCTACATCATCACCAACGCGCACGTCATTGCCGGCGGCACGAGCTGCTACGTCGCCCTTGCGGACGGCTCGATCTTCGACGCCGCCCTCGTCGGCTACGATGCGGAGCAGGATCTTGCCGTCATCAAGGCGCAGGACACCGACGGCCGCGCGGCACAGGGGCTTCCCGCCGCGGAGTTCGGCGACTCCGACGCTCTGAGCGTCGGCGACCCGGTCTACGCCATCGGCAACCCGCTCGGCGTGGAGCTGCGCGGCACGCTGACCGACGGCATCGTGTCCGCCATCAATCGCGACGTGGATGTAGACGGCGTGACCATGACGCTCATCCAGACCAACGCCGCGCTCAACAACGGCAACTCCGGCGGCCCGCTCATCAACCAATACGGGCAGGTCATCGGCATCAACGTGATGAAGATGGGCATGGACCGCTGGTCCACCGCGAGCGTCGAGGGGCTTGGCTTCGCCATTCCCATCGCCTCAAGCGCCTACATCGTCAACGACATCCTCCGCTGCGGCGAGGTGCAGGGCGAGCCGGTGCTCGGCATCTCGGTTGACCGCACGCCCGCCTATCTGCCCGATGGGCAGCAGGCCGCCCGTGTTTACACGGTCGATCTCAACGGTCCCGGCGACAAGGCCGGACTGGAGGTAGACGACCTCATTTACGAGGCCGACGGCGTGCGCGTCGAGACCTCCAACGATCTGCTGCGCGTGCGCCACCGCCACGCCGCAGGCGAGGAAATGATCCTCAAGGTCTGCCGCGGCGGGGAATACCTGACCGTTTCCGTCACACTCGAAGCGAAAAGATGAGGAGAGCATGAAAAAGAACAAGCAATTTTCCGCGGCGATGATCCTGCTTGCCGTCGTCTCGGCGGTGTGCTACAAGGGGATGCGCGCCATCGAAAACAAGCTGAAAGCCAAGAAGGAGAAGTCTCAGAAATGAGACTTCTCCCTTCTCTTTCGTCAAATTGCACGAATGGCTTGACAAAATTTTTACGCAGGCGTAAAATGCCATCGTCGCCTTATTACCTATCGCGTTTATAGGATTTTCACAAAGGAGCACCCATGAAAAAGAAAGCATTCCGCGCCGCGCTGCCCTATTCCCTGCCCATCTGCATCGGCTTTTTGTTCATCGCCATGTCCTATGGCTTTCTGATGCGCAGCCGCGGCTTTTCCGTCTTTTACCCGATGGCCATGAGCGCCTTCATCTTCGCCGGCTCGATGGAGTTCGTCGCGGTGGAGCTGCTGCTCTCGGCCTATGCGCCGCTGCACGCCTTTCTTCTGACGCTGATGGTCAATGCGCGGCATCTGTTCTACGGCATCTCCATGCTGGAAAAGTACAAGGGCATGGGCTGGAAAAAGCCCTACCTGATCTTCGGCATGTGCGACGAGACCTTCTCCATCAACTGCACCGTCACCCCGCCGGAGGGCGTGGACCGCGGCTGGTTCATGTTCTTCGTCACCCTGCTCAACCAGACCTACTGGGTCGCGGGCGCGACGCTCGGCGCGCTGCTCGGCTCGGTCCTGCACTTTGACACCACCGGCATCGAATTCGTCATGACGGCGCTGTTCACCGTGATGTTCGTCAATCAATGGGAGGAGGCCAAGGACCACCGCCCCGCCCTCACCGGCCTCGGCTGCGCGGCGCTTTGTCTAGCCGTGTTCGGCAGCGACGGCTTCATGCTGCCCGCGATGGCGCTCATCATCGTCTGCTTCCTCGTGAGCAGCAAATCGCAGAAAAAGGAGGAGCCCGCCCTATGACCATGACCGTCACGCAGAGCGTGATCACCATCGCGGCCGTCGTGCTCGGCACGATGACGACGCGCTTTCTCCCCTTTCTCGTCTTCCCCGAGGGGCGCGAGCCGCCCGCGTTCATCCGTTACCTCGGCGCCGTCCTGCCCTACGCGGTCATCGGGCTGCTGCTCGTCTACTGCCTCAAGGACGCGGTGTTCGCCTCGTACCACGCACTGCCGGAGCTGATCGCCATCGCCGTGACCGCCGCGCTGCAACGGTGGAAAAGGAACATGCTTTTGAGCCTGTTCGCCGGCACAGCGCTCTATATGCTGCTCGTGCAGACCTGCTTTGTGTGAAAAATGAGGCAATGCTCCCGGCATTGTCTCATTTCTTTTTTTGCAGCAGCATATTGGCACCCGCCCAAAGCAGGAAAACGCCGAACGGCTTGCGGAATACCGTGATGTCGACCGAGGTCGCCGCCCACGCCGCGGCAAGCGCCGCGAGCGTCCCGAGCGGGATCGCCGCGCGCATCACCTCGCAGTCGAGATAGCCGTTTTTCCTGTGCTCAAGGAGCGACATTCCCGCCGTCGGCAGGAAGTAGAGGAGGTTGATGCCCTGTGCCTGCGTCTGGTCGACGCCGAGAAAGAGCGTCATGAGCAGGAGCAGCAGCGTCCCTCCACCGACGCCCCACGCCGAGAGGATGCCCGTGCCGAAGCCCGCGAGCGCGGGCAGAAGCCAGTCCGTCATCGCTCAGCCTCCCGTGAAAAGATAGCGCCAGCCGCCATAGAGCAGAAAGAGCGCGAAAATGCGCCGCAGCCAGAGGTTCGGCACCTTTTTGAACAGCTTCCCGCCGACCAGTCCGCCCGCAAAGCCGCCGAGGAGATACGGCAGCGCCGCCGTCAGGGACAGCTCTGCGCGCCAATACCACAGCGCCGCCGACACCGCGCACATCGGAAAAATGACCGCCACGCAGGTGGCGAATGCCTTCTTTTCCTCCACGCCCGCCCATTTCGTCAGCAGCACGAGCAGAGGAATGCCGCCGCCCCCGCCGAAAATGCCGTTTGTAAGCCCCGCGGCGACGCCGCTGAGGCGGTACTTCGTTTTCTTCTCCATGTCCCCCACTCCCTATGTAAGAAGCGGCCGCGCCGCTTCTTTGCTTACTTCTTGCGGAAGCTCTGGCAATCGGTGCACTGATCCATGGTGGGATTGGTCTCATGGGTGCCGACCTGAATGGCGTTCAGACCGCAGTAGGACTGACTCTGGCAATGGTTCGCGCAGGAAGTGACCTCGCATTTGATGGCTCTGTTGGGGGTGCAGGCGCAGCCGCTGTTGGTATGATCGGACATGAAGAAATTCCTCCTTGCAAAATTCGCGCGAAGCGAACGTTCGGGCCTCGCGCAGAGGATAGTTTGCGCCGAGGAGCGAAGAATATACACCGTGCGCGGACGCTTTGAGGAAAACAGGTGGACAGGCTTGTATTTTTGTGCTATGCTTTCGTTCGATAAACCGGGATTTGCAGGAGAGTCACCGTTATGATTAGAGAATTACGAAAAGCAGATATAAATAAAGTTGCAAATATATGGTTGGACACCAATATAACCGCACATTATTTTATTCCCGCGCAATATTGGCAAAATAATTTTGAATTAGTGAAAGAACTGCTATTACAGGCAACCGTCTATGTCTATGAACACAATCAAGAAATACAGGGGTTTATAGGACTAAACGATGAATATGTTGAGGGTATTTTTGTTTCTGACGAAATGCAGTCGCAGGGTATAGGTAAAGCTCTGCTGAATTATGCAAAGGACAAACGGAGCAAATTACTTTTGAACGTATATCAAAAAAATACACGGGCAATATCCTTTTATCAAAGAGAAGGATTTGAGATTCAGCACAGCGGTTTGGATGAAGCTACTGGAGAAAAAGACTATGTAATGGCATGGCACCAAAAATAAAAATTCCAGTTCGCCGAACCGGCAGAGCTTTAGCGCATTTGCACAGCAAGCCTTCGCCGCACACGAGGCTCGTCCCTCACTTCGCAGGAGCCCTGCGCTCACCTCAGATCAAAATGCGCTTCGCGCATGGGTGGAGGCAGCCGGAGCTTCATTTTGGCGAGGCTCGAACTCGCTTCCCGGCATCCCACGAACCGCCTGGCGGCGCTTCGCGGGAACCCTGCGCTCACCTCAGATCAAAATGCGCTTCGCGCATGGGTGGAGGCAGCGAGTTCGAGAAACCGGTCTCCATTGCAAAAAATAACACCACGACGATGTCGTGGTGTTATTTCTTGGAGCGGGCGACGAGGCTCGAACTCGCTACCTCCACCTTGG